>JGI25321J39296_1001799_pt1 | contig 11481 bp, 18 predicted proteins | sample AutmiccommuBRH23_FD_39296 | JGI IMG/M metagenome (IMG submission 39296)
GACGCGCAAGGCACAAGAACTGTGAATGCCCCCGGAAGTCGCGTTGACGAGCGTGATTGAACGGGCCGCAAACAAAAAGGCGAGATGAATGCCGACGATCCAACAGCTGATCCGCAAGCCGCGGCAGCCCAAGGTGCAGCGCTCGAAGTCGCAACACCTTCAATCCTGCCCGCAAAAGCGCGGTGTCTGCACGCGCGTCTACACCACGACGCCGAAGAAACCGAACTCGGCCATGCGGAAGGTCGCCAAGGTGCGTCTGACCAATGGCTTTGAGGTGATCAGCTACATTCCCGGTGAAAAGCACAACCTTCAGGAACACTCGGTGGTCCTGATCCGCGGCGGCCGGGTAAAAGACCTTCCGGGCGTTCGCTACCACATCCTGCGCGGTGTGCTCGATACGCAAGGCGTCAAAGATCGTCGCCAGCGTCGTTCGAAATACGGCGCGAAGCGTCCGAAGTAAGGAGAGACAGAGATGTCCCGTCGTCACGCCGCCGAAAAGCGCGAAGTTCTACCTGATGCCAAGTTTGGCGATCGGGTTGTCACGAAATTCATGAACAACCTGATGGTCGACGGCAAGAAGTCGACCGCAGAGCGTATCGTGTACAATGCGCTGGAGCGGGTTCAGACCCGGCTCAAGCGCGAACCGATCGAAGTCTTCCACGAGGCCCTCGATAACGTGAAGCCCTCTGTCGAGGTGCGCTCGCGCCGGGTCGGCGGCGCCACCTATCAGGTGCCGGTCGAAGTGCGGATGGAGCGCCGCGAGGCGCTGGCGATCCGCTGGCTGATCACCGCCGCGAAGAACCGCAACGAGCACACGATGGAAGAGCGCCTCGCCGGCGAGCTGCTCGACGCCGTGAACTCGCGCGGGACTGCCGTGAAGAAGCGTGAAGACACGCACAAGATGGCCGACGCGAACAAAGCGTTCAGCCATTACCGCTGGTAACCTTTCAGCCTGAGGACCACCCCAATGGCACGCGAATACCCCCTCGAGCTCTACCGCAACTTCGGGATCATGGCCCACATTGATGCGGGCAAAACCACCACGACCGAGCGGATCCTTTTCTACACCGGAAAGTCCCACAAGATCGGCGAGGTGCATGATGGCGCCGCGACGATGGACTGGATGGAACAGGAGCAGGAGCGGGGCATCACGATCACGTCCGCTGCGACCACCACCATGTGGGAACGCACTTCGGATGGCGTGACCGCCGAAACGCCGAAGCACCGCTTCAACATCATCGACACCCCCGGCCACGTCGACTTCACCATCGAAGTGGAACGTTCGCTGGCGGTGCTGGATGGGGCTGTGTGTCTGCTGGACGCGAATGCCGGGGTGGAGCCTCAGACCGAAACGGTGTGGCGCCAGGCCGACCGTTACAAGGTGCCGCGGATCGTGTTCGTCAACAAGATGGACAAGATCGGCGCCGACTTCTTCAACTGCGTGAAGATGATCAAGGACCGCACCGGCGCGACCCCGTGCCCGGTGGCCCTGCCGATCGGCGCGGAGGACCAGCTTGAAGGCATCATCGACCTGATCACCATGGAAGAATGGGTGTGGCAGGGCGAAGATCTCGGCGCGAGCTGGATCCGCCAGCCGATCCGCGAGAGCCTGAAGGATCTGGCCGACGAATGGCGCGGCAAGATGATCGAGCTTGCGGTCGACATGGACGACACGGCGATGGAGGCCTATCTCGAAGGCGTCGAGCCGGACGTTGCGACCCTGCGCGCGCTGATCCGCAAGGGCACGCTGTCGATGGCGTTCGTGCCGGTGACGGCGGGCTCGGCCTTCAAGAACAAGGGCGTTCAGCCGATGCTGAACTGCGTCGTGGACTTCCTGCCCTCGCCGCTGGACGTGCCGGCCTATATGGGCTTCGCACCGGGCGACGAGACGGAAACCCGGAACATCCCGCGCTCTGCCGATGACAGCCAGCCCTTCGCCGGTCTGGCGTTCAAGATCATGAACGACCCCTTCGTGGGCTCGCTCACCTTCACCCGGATCTACTCTGGCGGCCTGAAGAAGGGCGACCAGATGATCAACTCGACCAAAGAGCGCCGCGAGCGCGTTGGCCGGATGATGATGATGCACGCCATCAATCGCGTGGAAATCGACGAAGCCTTCGCGGGTGACATCATCGCGCTGGCCGGCCTGAAAGAGACGACGACGGGCGACACGCTCTGCGATCCGTCGAACCAGGTCGTGCTGGAAACGATGACCTTCCCGCAGCCGGTGATCGAGATTGCCGTGGAACCGAAGTCGAAGGCCGACCAGGAGAAGATGGGCATCGCGCTCGCCCGCCTGGCTGCCGAAGACCCGTCGTTCCGCGTCGAGACCGATCTGGAATCGGGCCAGACGATCATGAAGGGGATGGGCGAACTTCACCTCGACATCCTCGTCGACCGGATGCGCCGCGANTTCAAGGTCGAGGCCAANATCGGTGCGCCGCAGGTGGCCTACCGCGAGACCATCTCGCGNGAAGCCGAGATNGACTACACGCACAAGAAGCAGACCGGCGGTACCGGTCAGTTCGCGCGGATCAAGCTGGTGATTACCCCGACGGAACCGGGCGAGGGCTACTCGTTCGAATCCAAGGTCGTCGGCGGCACGGTGCCCAAGGAATACATCCCGGGCGTCGAAAAAGGCATCAAGTCCGTGATGGACTCGGGCCCGCTGGCTGGCTTCCCGGTCATCGACTTCAAGGTGGCGCTGATCGACGGTGCCTACCATGACGTCGACTCCTCGGTGCTGGCGTTCGANATCGCGGCCCGCGCCGCGATGCGGGAAGGCATGAAGAAGGCCGGCGCCAAGCTGCTGGAACCGATCATGAAGGTCGAAGTGGTCACCCCGGAAGAATATACCGGCTCGATCATCGGCGACCTGACCAGCCGTCGCGGCATGGTCACGGGGCAAGAGTCGCGTGGCAACGCCAACGTGATCAACGCCTTCGTTCCGCTGGCCAACATGTTCGGCTACATCAACAACCTGCGCTCGATGTCCTCGGGTCGTGCGGTGTTTACCATGCTGTTCGACCACTACGATCCGGTTCCGCAGAACATCTCGGACGAGATCCAGAAGAAATACGCTTGATCTTTCGGTGCGCCGCAACGGCGCACCCTACCCACCCGTAGGGTGTGTGACCTCACGCACCGAACACGACACAGGAGGCCATCATGGCAAAGGCAAAGTTTGAACGGAACAAACCGCACGTCAACATCGGCACGATTGGCCACGTTGACCACGGCAAGACGACTCTGACGGCTGCGATCACGAAGTATTTCGGCGATTTCCGGGCCTATGACCAGATCGACGGCGCGCCGGAAGAGCGGGCCCGGGGGATCACGATCTCGACCGCGCATGTGGAATACGAGACCGAGAACCGCCACTACGCCCATGTCGACTGCCCCGGCCACGCCGACTATGTGAAGAACATGATCACCGGCGCTGCCCAGATGGACGGCGCGATCCTGGTCTGTGCCGCCTCGGACGGCCCGATGCCGCAGACGCGCGAGCACATCTTGCTCGGCCGTCAGGTCGGCATCCCGTTCATGGTCTGCTACATGAACAAGATCGACCTGGTCGATGACGAAGAGCTGGTCGAGCTGGTCGAGATGGAACTGCGCGAGCTGTTCTCGTCCTACGAATACCCGGGCGACGACATCCCGATCATCAAGGGCTCTGCCCACCAGGCGATGATCGGCGAGCGCAAGGACATCGGCGAGGATTCGATCCGCGCGCTGCTGAAGGCCGTGGACGAGTACATCCCGACCCCGGCGCGTGCCATCGACCAGCCGTTCCTGATGCCGATCGAGGACGTGTTCTCGATCTCGGGCCGCGGCACGGTTGTGACCGGCCGGATCGAGCGCGGCGTGATCAACGTCGGCGACGAGGTCGAGATCATCGGGATCAAGGCGACGCAGAAATCGGTCTGCACCGGCGTCGAGATGTTCCGCAAGCTGCTGGACCGCGGCGAGGCTGGCGACAACGTCGGCGTGCTGCTGCGCGGCATCGACCGTGAGGGCGTGGAACGTGGCCAGGTGCTGTGCAAGCCGAAATCGGTGAACCCGCACACCCACTTCGAAGCCGAAGCCTATATCCTGACCAAGGAAGAGGGCGGCCGCCACACGCCGTTCTTCGCGAACTACCGCCCGCAGTTCTACTTCCGCACGACGGACGTGACCGGGACCGTGAAGCTGCCGGAAGGCACCGAGATGGTGATGCCGGGCGACAACCTGAAGTTCGAAGTCGAACTGATCGCCCCGATTGCCATGGAAGAGAAACTGCGCTTCGCCATCCGCGAAGGCGGCCGCACCGTCGGCGCCGGCGTCGTGTCGAAAATCCTGAAGTAAGGATCTCGGCAAGTATTTCGGGGGCCCGGCTGGTCCGGGCCCTCAACGCTCTTGTAATACGGATCAGCGCGGTGTAGTGCCGCGCCTTCCGCTGACGACGGTTCGATGCAGGCCGGGCATGAGGCCCGGCCTGCCTCTCAACCAAGCCCCTCTGAGAGGCATACAAATGCAAGGTACCAACATCCGCATCCGGCTGAAGGCCTTCGACTTCCGCGTTCTGGACGCCAGCACGCAGGAAATCGTGAACACGGCCAAACGGACCGGCGCGCAGGTGCGCGGCCCGATTCCGCTGCCGAACAAGATCGAGAAATTCACGGTTCTCCGTGGTCCGCACATCGACAAGAAGTCGCGCGACCAGTGGGAGATCCGCACGCACAAGCGCCTGCTCGATATCGTCAACCCGACGCCGCAAACCGTGGACGCGCTGATGAAGCTCGACCTGGCTGCCGGCGTCGATGTCGAGATCAAGGTCTGAGGAGGATCCACGGATGTTGCGCTCTGGTATTATCGCCAAGAAGCTGGGCATGACCCGGCTTTTCCTCGAGGATGGCAAGCAGGTCCCGGTGACCGTGCTGCAACTCGACAATCTGCAAGTCGTGGCACAGCGCACGGCCGAGAAGGATGGCTACACNGCCGTTCAGCTGGGCGCGGGCACGGCCAAGGCCAAGCGGACCACCGCCGCCATGCGCGGCCANTTCGCCAAGGCGAACGTGGCCCCCAAGCGCAAGATCGCCGAGTTNCGNGTNTCNCCNGACGCGCTGATCGGNGTGGGCGAGGAAATCACNGCTGACCACTATTTCGCGGGTCAGTTCGTGGACGTCGCNGGCGTGTCGATCGGTAAGGGTTTTGCCGGTGCGATGAAGCGGCACAACTTCGGCGGNCTNCGCGCCTCGCACGGCGTGTCGGTCAGCCACCGCTCGCACGGCTCCACTGGCCAGTGCCAGGATCCGGGCAAGGTGTTCAAGGGCAAGAAGATGGCCGGCCACCTCGGTGCCGTCCGCGTCACGACCCAGAACATTCAGGTTGTCCGCACCGACAGCGACCGTGGCCTGATCATGGTCAAGGGGTCTGTTCCGGGCTCCAAGGGTGGTTGGGTAACGGTCAAGGATGCGGTGAAGAAGCCGCTGCCGGAAAACGTGATCCTGCCGGCCGCGCTGCGCAGCCACGCCGAAGAAGCCAAGCGTCTGGCCGAAGAAGCCGCCAACGCCGCTGCTGCCGAGGCTGAAGCCGCCGCCGCCGCCGCTGCCGAAGCTCAGGCCGCTGCAGAAGCTGCTGCGATGGCCGAAGCGGAAGCCTCGATCCAGTCTGACAAGGACGATGGTTCGGATCAGGCCGACGAGGCCGTCTCCGACGCGCCGGAAGGGGACAAGCAATGAAACTCGACGTGATCAAGCTCGACGCCGGCAAAGCTGGCCAGATCGACCTGTCCGACGACATCTTCGGTCTGGACCCGCGGGCGGACATCCTGCACCGCGTCGTGCGCTGGCAGCGCGCGAAGGCACAGCAGGGCACCCACTCGACGCTGGGCAAGTCCGACGTGTCGTACTCGACCAAGAAGATCTATCGCCAGAAGGGCACCGGCGGCGCACGCCACGGTTCCCGCAAGGCGCCGATCTTCCGGAAGGGTGGCGTCTACAAGGGCCCGACCCCGCGCAGCCATGCGCATGATCTGCCCAAGAAGTTCCGTGCCCTCGGGCTCAAGCACGCGCTGTCGGCCAAGGCCATTGCGGGTCATCTGATGATCCTCGATGACGCGGTGATGGCCGAGGCCAAGACGGGTATGCTCGCGAAGATGGCCAAGGAACTTGGCTGGAAGCGCGTGCTGATCATCGACGGCGCCGCCGTCGACGAGAACTTCGCCCGTGCCGCGCGCAACATCGAAGGCATCGATGTGCTGCCGTCGATGGGCGCCAACGTCTATGACATCCTCAAGCGTGACACCCTGGTGATCACGAAGGCGGGCGTCGAAGCACTGGAGGCTCGCCTGAAATGAGCACGAAACCCGAGCACTACGATGTGATCGTCAAGCCGATCATCACCGAGAAAGCCACGATGGCCTCCGAGGCCAATGCCGTGGTGTTCCAGGTGCGGCGCGACGCGACCAAGCCGCTGATCAAGGAGGCCGTCGAGGCCCTGTTCGGCGTCAAGGTGAAGGCGGTCAACACCACCATCACCAAGGGCAAGGTCAAGAAGTTCCGCGGCAAGATCGGCCAGCGGAGCGACGTGAAGAAGGCCTATGTCACGCTCGAGGCTGGAAACACCATCGACGTGGCCACCGGCCTCTGATAGACAGCGCCGAATCTCGCGGCCCCGGTTTCCGGGGCCGCGGATCATTTACGAAACCGGGTCAGGGCGTCTTCGGANGCCGNGNCCCAGAAGCTGACGGAAGACAGAAAGCATGGCACTCAAGTCGTACAAACCGACGACGCCTGGCCAGCGAGGGCTGGTTCTGATCGACCGTTCGGAGCTTTGGAAAGGTCGTCCGGTCAAGTCCCTTACGCAGGGTCTGACCAAGAAGGGCGGCCGGAACAACACCGGACGGATCACCGCGTTCCGCATTGGCGGCGGCGCGAAGCGTCTTTATCGCATCGTCGATTTCCGTCGCCGGAAACACGACATCCCGGCGACCGTGGAACGGATCGAATATGACCCGAACCGCACCGCCTTCATCGCGCTGATCCGCTACAATGACGGCGAGCAGGCCTATATCCTGGCTCCGCAGCGTCTGGCCGTGGGTGACAGCGTCATCTCTGGCGCCAAGACCGACGTGAAGCCGGGCAACGCGATGCCGTTCTCGGGCATGCCGATCGGCACGATCGTCCACAACGTCGAGCTGAAGTCCGGCAAGGGTGGCCAGCTGGCCCGTGCCGCCGGCACCTATGCCCAGTTCGTTGGCCGTGACGGAGGCTACGCCCAGATCCGCCTGTCCTCGGGCGAGCTGCGGATGGTGCGCCAGGAATGCATGGCGACGGTGGGTGCGGTTTCGAACGCCGACCACTCGAACCAGAACCTCGGCAAGGCCGGCCGGACCCGCCACCTTGGCAAGCGTCCTGCGGTTCGCGGTGTTGCCATGAACCCGATCGACCACCCGCATGGTGGTGGTGAAGGCCGGACCTCGGGTGGTCGCCACCCGGTTACCCCGTGGGGTAAAGGGACCAAGGGCAACAAGACCCGCAAGAACAAGGCAACGGACAAGTATATCGTTCGTTCGCGCAACGCGAAGAAGGGGCGCTGATCCATGGCACGTTCTATCTGGAAGGGCCCCTTTGTCGACGCTTACGTCCTGAAGAAGGCGGAGAAGTCGCGCGAGTCGGGCAAGTCGGAAGTGATCAAGATCTGGTCGCGCCGNTCNACGATCCTGCCGCAATTCGTCGGCCTCACCTTCGGCGTCTACAACGGGCANAAGCACATCCCCGTTGCCGTCACCGAAGAGATGATCGGCCAGAAGTTCGGTGAATACTCGCCGACCCGTACCTATTACGGCCATGCCGCCGACAAGAAAGCCAAGAGGAAGTAATCGCCATGGGTAAGGAAAAGAATCCGCGCCGCGTGGCGGACAACGAAGCACAGGCGATCTCGCGCATGCTTCGCACCTCGCCGCAGAAACTGAACCTCGTCGCCTCGATGATCCGCGGCAAGAAGGTCGAGAAGGCGCTCGCCGATCTCACCTTCTCCAAGCGCCGNATCGCCGGTGACGTGAAGAAGTGCCTGCAGTCGGCCATCGCCAACGCCGAGAACAACCACAACCTCGATGTCGACACGCTGGTCGTCGCCGAGGCCTGGGTCGGCAAGAACCTGGTCATGAAGCGCGGTCGCCCGCGTGCCCGTGGCCGGTTCGGCAAGATCATGAAGCCGTTTTCCGAGCTGACCATCAAGGTCCGGCAGATCGAGGAGCAAGCATAATGGGTCAGAAGGTCAATCCGATCGGTATGCGCCTCCAGGTCAACCGCACCTGGGACAGCCGCTGGTTCGCTGAATCGAAGGACTACGGGAACCTGCTTCTCGAAGACCTGAAGATGCGCGACTTCATCCATGACTATGCCAAGCAGGCCGGTGTCTCGAAGGTCATTATCGAGCGCCCCCACAAGAAGTGCCGTGTGACCATTCACACTGCGCGTCCGGGCGTGATCATTGGCAAGAAAGGCGCGGACATTGAAACGCTGCGCAAGAAGCTGGCGGCGTTCACCAAGTCCGAGCTGCACCTGAACATCGTCGAGGTCCGCAAGCCGGAGCTTGACGCGCAGCTGGTGGCCGAGTCGATCGCGCAGCAGCTGGAGCGCCGGGTGTCCTTCCGCCGTGCCATGAAACGCGCCGTGCAGAACGCGATGCGCATCGGGGCCCTCGGGATCCGTGTCAACGTCGGTGGCCGTCTTGGCGGCGCCGAGATTGCCCGGACCGAATGGTACCGTGAAGGCCGCGTGCCGCTGCACACGCTCCGCGCCGACATCGACTATGCGCTGTCGGAAGCCACGACCCCCTATGGGATCATCGGCGTCAAGGTCTGGATCTTCAAAGGCGAGATCATGGAACACGACCCGCAGGCCCATGACCGCCGTCATGCGGAAGCGCAGGAGGGGGCAGCCCCCCGTCCTCCGCGCCGCAACGATCGCTGAGGAGTAACCAGCTATGATGCAACCGAAACGGACCAAGTTCCGCAAGCTGCACAAGGGCCGTATCCACGGCGAGGCGAAGGGCGGGTTCCTCCTGAACTTCGGCTCCTTCGCGCTGAAAGCCACGGAACCCGAGCGCGTCACGGCGCGGCAGATCGAAGCGGCTCGCCGCGCGATCACCCGCCACATGAAGCGTCAGGGCCGGGTCTGGATCCGGATCTTCCCGGACACCCCGGTCACCTCGAAGCCCACCGAAGTTCGGATGGGTAAGGGTAAAGGCTCCGTCGACTTCTGGGCCGCCAAAGTTAAGCCGGGCCGGATCATGTTCGAGATTGACGGCGTGGCCGAATCTGTGGCAAGGGAAGCTCTCCGCCTCGGCGCGAACAAGCTTCCGGTCATGACCCGGATCGTCGCGAAAGAGGACTGGTAAGAAATTTAGCCTGGACCCCCGGTTCCGCCGGGGGTTCTGGTTTTTGTTGGAAAAGCGTCGGCCCGGGGCCACCTGGTAGTCCGGCGACTTCTGATGAGAGGATGAGGCGCATGAACGCCCAAGAACTGAAGACCAAGACGCCCGATCAGCTCCGCGAGGATCTGGTTGCGCTGAAGAAAGAAGCCTTCAACCTGCGTTTCCAGCAGGCCACCGGCCAACTTGAAAACACCGCCCGCATGCGTGTCGTCCGTCGTGACGTCGCCCGCGTGAAGACGGTTCTGAACCACAAGGCCGCGGAAGCGGCGGCGAAGTAAGGAGCACGCACATGCCCAGACGTATCTTGCAAGGCGTTGTGACGAGCGACAAGAACGAGCAGACCATCACGGTTCTGGTCGAGCGCCGCTTCAAGCACCCGCTGCTGAAAAAGACCGTTCGTTCGTCCAAGAAGTACCGGGCGCATGACGAAGCCAACCAGTTCAAGACCGGGGATGCCGTTCGTATCATCGAATGCGCGCCGGTCTCGAAATCCAAACGCTGGACCGTGGTGACCGAAGCCTCTGCCTGAGGCGCACCACGATCCAGTTCTGATCGAAACCCTGGGGCAGCCGCCATGCGGTGCAGTCCCCAAAGGTCGGGAGAAACCAAATGATCCAGATGCAGACCAACCTGGATGTTGCTGACAACTCCGGCGCTCGCCGAGTTCAGTGCATCAAGGTTCTGGGTGGTTCCCACCGCCGCTACGCCAGCGTCGGCGACATCATCGTGGTGTCGGTGAAGGAAGCCATCCCGCGCGGTCGCGTGAAGAAAGGTGACGTCCGCAAGGCCGTCGTCGTGCGCACCGCCAAAGAAGTCCGCCGTGAAGACGGCACCGCGATCCGCTTTGACCGCAACGCCGCCGTCATCCTGAACAACCAGGGTGAACCGGTCGGCACGCGTATCTTCGGGCCGGTGGTGCGCGAGCTGCGCGCCAAGAACTTCATGAAGATCATCTCGCTTGCGCCGGAGGTGCTGTAATGGCTGCCAAACTTCGCAAGGGTGACAAGGTCGTCGTTCTGACCGGCAAGGACAAGGGCAAGCAGGGCGAGATCGCCAGCGTGAACCCGAAGGCCAACAAAGCCGTCGTCGAAGGCGTCAACGTCGCCATCCGTCACGTCAAGCAATCGCAGACCGCCCAGGGCGGCCGCCAGCCGAAGGCCATGCCGATCGAGCTGTCGAACCTCGCGCTGCTCGATGCCAACGGCAAGGCAACCCGCGTCGGCTTCCGNATGGATGGCGACAAGAAGGTGCGCTTCGCCAAGACAACCGGGGAGGCGATCTGATGCTCGACGCAACCACNTATACCCCCCGCCTGAAGGCGATGTACAAGGGCCCGNTCCGCGNCGCCTTGAAGGAGGAATTCTCCTACAAGAACGNCATGCAGATCCCGCGGCTCGACAAGATCGTGCTGAACATGGGCGTTGGTGAAGCCGTCAAGGACACCAAGAAGGTCAAGCAGGCCGCCGAAGAGCTGACGCTCATCGCCGGTCAGAAGGCTGTCATCACCAAGGCCAAGAAGTCGATCGCCGGCTTCCGCGTCCGTGAAGAAATGCCGCTTGGCTGCAAGGTGACCCTGCGCGGCGACCGGATGTATGAATTCCTGGACCGTCTGATCACCATCGCACTGCCCCGCGTCCGCGACTTNCGCGGCGTGAAAGGCACGGCGTTTGACGGCCGTGGCAACTATGCCATGGGCCTGAAGGAACAGATCGTCTTCCCGGAAATCGACTTCGATAAAGTCGACGAAGTTCTGGGCATGGACATCATCATCTGCACCACCGCGAAAACCGACGCGGAAGCGAAAGCGCTGTTGAAGCAATTCAACATGCCTTTCAACAGCTGATCGCGGGAGGAGAGAAACACATGGCTAAAGTTTCCATGGTCGAACGCGAGAAAAAGCGCGCCAAGCTGGTCAAGCAATATGCCGGCAAGCGCGTTGCGCTGAAGACGATCATCGAAGATCAGTCCCGCCCGATGGAAGAGCGCTTCAAGGCGACTCTGAAACTGGCGCAACTGCCCCGCAATTCGTCGGCAACCCGGCTGCACAATCGGTGCCAGCTG
>JGI25321J39296_1001815_pt1 | contig 11352 bp, 10 predicted proteins | sample AutmiccommuBRH23_FD_39296 | JGI IMG/M metagenome (IMG submission 39296)
ATCACGATATTCTCCCCTTCCACAACAGGTATCCTATCAATCTTTCCTACAGCCAGGATTGCACTTTCTGGGGGATTGATGATGGCCGTAAACTCGTCAATCTCAAACATNCCGAGGTTGGTGATGGTGAACGTTCCTCCGGAATAGTCATCTGGCTTCAAGCCGCCTTTTTTGGCTTTATCTATAAGCTCTGCTGCTACAGCTGAAATCTCTTCCAGGGACATCAGGTCCACGTCCTTGATTACAGGTACGATCAGCCCGTTATCGTGAACGGAGGGCGTGAACGGAGGGTTCCTTATGTTCCCTTCTTCTCTTGGAACGCAAGGAACCGTCCCCTCCGTTCTTACCCTCCGTTCTAAGGAATGAGGGTTCTCCTTAGACCAAGAACACCTCAGTTAAGGGAATAAAAAGTTCAGGAAATAATTGAACTGGAACCTCATCCGGGGCTTTAAAAATCATAGGCGTTCCATAAATTCCTTCTTTCAAGGAAAAAACCAGAATTGTTTGATCATTGGGATGAACCAACCAATATTCAGAAACCCCAGCTCTTTCATAAAGACGCAGTTTAACGCCAAGGTCTTTTTTCGTGGTGGAGGGGGAGAGTATTTCAATGATCAGGTCAGGCGCTCCTTTACAGCCACGCTCATCGATTTTGGATCGGTCACAAATAACGGATAGGTCAGGTTGAACAACAGATATAACTGCCTCATCTTTGTCGTCTCCTTTCGGAAGTCTAACATCAAAGGGTGAAAGAAAGGCTTTACATGGCTTACCATATAAGAATTGAGAAAATATACGATGCAATTCCCCCAAGATTTCTTGATGCCTAGTTGAAGGTGCTGGAGTCATATCATAGGGAACCCCCTCAATAAGTTCCCAACGCTCTTCCTCAGGCCAAGTTAAGTAATCAGCATACGTATACAAACCTTCGGATCTAACCTGATTAATCGCCATCATAAACCCCCTAAATACCTCATTATGGCTTATCCCATCTTTTTCCTAATATCATAACATAATCAAGGATAAAATCAATCTAGTAGGGAACGGTCTTGACCGTTCCGTTGCGGTAGCCATTATAAAATCGTTCTGGTATTTGTAATAAATCCTGTTGTGCAATTTTCCCATACTCGTCCAATATCATTTTAAATCCCTGCCATCGGAGGAACGGTCAATGCTCGACCACAATCCCCTCCGTCCCGTCGGGAATTGTGCCGGGGTCAATGTTTACGGCTTGTTCTTGCCGTCTGACGTATGCCAGATACTTTTTCTAGTCTGATGGTTGAAACATTGTTTGATTTGGCAAAGTTAACTATCTTTATAATGCTGTGCATTGTCCGATAGCAACCAAATTAGCACTTCTATTTTTAACTTCTGGTTTTTTACGTGACCGTAATGATTTCTACTTTTGTATACTGCGTAGCTTTAGTTACTTCCAATTAGTTATTGTGTTAGTCAAGAGGGTCAAACACTTTCTCTAGGGAAGCCTTACTGCTATCATTTGATCTTAAACTTAGTTTGTTAGTTCTGCTTTGAGCTTCCTAGAGCATTTTATTAGAAAAAGCCCCCTCACTAGGAGGGGGAATAGGAGGAAAAGAAATGAAAAAGCCTTTATGTAAACCGCTAAACTAGCGGGTATTGTCTTTGTGCGAATGGCTAAAATCATTAATTCCTCTTTTCATGTTCTAGTTGCTCAAATGGGATAAACAATGCCTTTATACCCTTTTCAGCTAAAAGATCATTGAATACCGTTTCCCACTCATTTATAGAAGTCCTATGCGTAATAAGCATGTTTAGATCCCTGTTTGTGTTTGCGATCAATGATAATGCCCTACCCCATGAGGTATAGCTTGAACTCATGTTGAACGCTATGTCCAGCACCTTGTAAATTGCCGCATTCCAAGGAAAGTTTACAGTGCCTTTGGAGCTGATACCTATAGCTGATATCCTTCCGCATTTTCTTACCATTTCCACACTCTGAGCTATTGCCGGACCTGCACCACTGGTCTCAATTACTACGTCAGCTCCCCTTCCATTCGTCAATTCCATTACCCTTTCAACAACGTTTTCCTTTTCTACATTGATTATGTAGTCCGCTCCAAGAGCTTCTGCCACTTTAAACCTCACCTGCTCACACGCACTCATACCTGTTATTGCAACCTTAGTCGCGCCAACAGACTTGGCAACAAAGGCTGCAAGTATGCCTATCGGCCCTGCCCCCGTTACAACTACAAAGTCCTGGCACTCAATTTTTCCTCTTTCCACTACCTGATGGACCGCTATTGCCATGGGTTCTGCCAGGGCAGCAAGCTCATAGGAAACCCCTTCAGGTATTTTGTGAAGAAGCATTGATGGCATGACCAGATAGTCACTAAAAGCTCCGTTTATCCCCCATCCGGGAGACCTTTTGCTCGCACAAATTTGCACCTTACCCTGTCTGCACAATTCACATACTCCGCAGGCAAGTGAATGAGGCTCTGCTACAACTCTGTCACCGGGCTTAAATCCTATTACTTTGCTGCCCACCTGGACTATCTCACCTGAAAACTCATGTCCTAATACTACAGGAGGCCAGTATGGAAACTTGTCATGCCAGATATGCAGGTCTGTACCACAAACACCAGCCGCCTTGACCTTTATCAGCACCCAGTCATCATGTGGTATTTTTGGTATTTCCATATCCCGAATCTCTATATTCCCAGGACCTTTGGCTACCTTCATCAAGGCTTTCATAATCTACCTTCTTTTTAATTAATTTTAAAATATGAGTACGATGTATATGTCTGATAAACGCAGGATAAATATATAAAGTTTCGAACATTATTCTTCAAAACCTTATATATTTTTTCCTACATTTAAGTCAAGCTATATTACATTGAAAATTATTTGAATTTCTTTGCACTTTCCTTATCAACTACCATGATTCCAGTGTCAACTAATTGTGGTAGGGGATTTATACCTTTCATATCAGTTGCCATTTTTACGCTCTTATTATTGTAATCATTAAGGAATTTAAGGGCATAGTATGACATTGTGAAAGTTCTCTGAACCATGGTGGCTTCAATAGAGCCTTGTTCTACCAGGTCCAATACCGCAGAATCCTTGTCAAATGCCACTACCTTTATTTTTCCAAGCTTATTTCCTTCTCTTAAAGCAGCTGCTGCGCCAACTCCGCTTGCAGCATCATCACCAAATAGTCCTACAAGATTGGGCTTTGCCTGAAGCATTTGAGAAGTTACACTTGCAGCTTTTGTTGGGTCACCCTCATCATTCTGCACAGAAACCAACTTTATATTAGAATATTTATCCTTTATACGCTGTTCAAAGCCACGTTGTCTTTCATCCAGGCAAAATATGCCAGGAATAGTCAGCAAACCTACTTCACCTTTCTCACCTATAGCTTTTGCTAAAATATCTGCAGCCGCATATCCTGCCTCATAATTTCCTGTACCAAAATATGTCAGTCTCTTGCTTTTCGGTGCGTCAGAGTCTATACAAACTACAGGTACACCAGCTTCTATAGCTTTATTAATAGCTGGAATCATTCCTTCTGGGTCTATAGGGCTAACAAGAATTCCCGCTGGTTTCTTTGCCAATACCTGTTCAAATATATTGATTTGATTAGCAGCATCGTTACCATTCTCGCCAGTAAATACTGCCTTTACACCCAATTCTGCTGCTGCTGCTTCAAGACCTTTTTTATGATCCTGCCAGTAGGGAATATTAATATTCATACCAATAGTGTAATAAATAGCGTCATCTTTTACAGCTTTTGCAGTTTCCGTTTTTGATCCTTCTACTTTATTTGTATCGGCGGAAGTCGGTTTTTCAATATTTCCACAGGCAACTATTGTTGCAAACATAAAGCAAATAACCAATATTGATAAAATTATTTTAAATTTTTTCATTATAATCACGCTTGCCTCTCGATTATAAATTTTCAACATTAGCGTTGAATTCTTATTTCCAAGGTGTTTTTGACTTCAATACTTCTTCAACATTTGCTTTGTCACAGAGCTCAAAGCCTGTATCAACATTTGTCTCTGTGAGCTTTTCACCCTGTATTGCCTTTAAGAGAAGCTTTACACCCTGATCTCCCATTGCAGTGTAGTTAGAGCCGATGAACTGGTCAGCATATCCAAGCTTCATAAACTTGAGCATAGGATGGAAAGTATCGATTGAAACAACCTTTCCTCCCTTGTCACGGAACTTCTTAAGTCCTGCAAGAGCATCCTCGTCTGCAAAGAAAGGCCATCCTCCATCAAACCACCAGCCTGCAAGATCAGGATTTGCTGAAGTAAACTGGTTTACAATCTCAACTGATTTTGCAACATCATCCTCACCTGTCTGAACAGGAAGTACTTGCAACTTTGAGCCTTTGGCCGCATCCTTGAAACCTTTGATTCTTTCCTCAAGGTTGGGAGCACCCAATACTCCTGTCAGAATTGCTACCTTTCCGCCGTTAGGAAGCAGCTTTGTCATGTATTCCGCAGCCTTCTTGCCCGCATTATAATTATTTGTACCTATATAGAATAACCTTTTACTGTCAGGCGAATCAGAGTCAAATGTAGCAATCTTTATTCCTCGGTCTGTAGCCTTGTTTATAACATCCTTCAAGGCGGTTGCATCATTGCAGCTAATCAGAATGGCATCAACCTTTTTCGCTATAAGACCCTCAATTACCGTAACCTGCTCAGACGCAACAGAGTTAGTGGAACCTACCCAATCAACCTTGATACCAAGTTCCCTGCCTGCTTTTTCTGCTGCAACCTTGGCGTCAATAAAAATTGGATTGTCCAGTGCCTTCGGAACAATAACTATTGTTATGTCTTTATTAGCCTTCTTAGCTGGCGCAGCTTCAGTCTTATCCTGCGCTTTAGCTGGTTCAACCGCATTTGTTTCTGCCTTTGGTGTTCTGCCACAAGCCACAATCAGGATTAGCGTTGCAACTACTACCAAAAGTAATGCGACAAGTTTTTTTGTATTCATTCCAAATCCTCCTTCAAATATAATGAGATAAGTCATAAATAGAAGAACAAACTAGTGCAGTTCCACATTCCCCCTTTGCCAATAAACAATCCATAACTATCCCCCAACAGCTATTTTTTAGCTCTAATATATCTAAGTTGGTCAGCAGATACAGCCAAAATAATTACACAACCTATTACAGTTTGCTGCCAATACGCTGAAACATTGAGCAGTATTAACCCGTTTCTTAACACGCCCATGATAGCCGCGCCTATTATTGCACCAAAAACCGTACCGACACCGCCTGACACACTTGTACCGCCTATGATAACCGCCGCAATAGTATCAAGTTCATATCCCATCCCTGCAGTGGATTGTGCAACCCCCAACCTTGCAGCTGTTGCCATTCCGGCAATACCAGCAAGTAATCCTGACAGGCAATAAACTATTATCTTAGTTCTGTCTGTGTTAATACCTGAAACTCTTGCTGCTTCTTCATTTCCGCCAATGGCGTATATACGCCTTCCAAAAACTGTTGACCTGAGGAAAATACTAAATATAATCCCCAGCAATATAAGCAGTATTACAGGGAAGGGAATAATCCCAATATAGCCCTGTCCAATAAATTTGAATGATGCAGGAAAATCAGGAATAGGATACCCGCCAGTTATACCATATGACAATCCTCTGGCGATGCTTAAAATTCCAAGGGTTGCAATAAATGGTGGAAGTTTGAGCTTTGTGATGAAAATCCCATTTGCAAACCCAAAGGCAACACCTGCCGCCATACCTATCATAATTGCCAGAGGTACCGGAAGTCCCCATTGGACCATAGCCATCGCACTAATAACACCTGAAAAGGCAAAAATAGAACTTACTGACAGGTCTATACCTCCAGTAATTATAACTAGACACTCACCAATTGCCATTATTGCCACAAACGAAAAGGCTCTGAAAACTGAAAGCAGATTATCTGTTGTAAGAAACTTATCGGAAAGGACTGCAATAAAGGTGCACATGACCAAAAGTATCATAACTATTCCAAATGTAGATGATTTGTAAATCCTGTGTAGTGGGTTGCTTTTATTATCCTTACCCATCAATATTCACTCCTGTCTCAAAAAATATGATTCTATTGGTTAATTGCCATATGCATTATCTTCTCCTGCGTAGCCTCTTCCCCCGATATCTCTCCTTTTATCTCCCCTTCATGCATAACGATAATCCTATCACTCATGCCCAGAACTTCTCCGAGTTCGGACGAAATTATTATTACTGCAAGTCCCTGCTGCGCAAGTCCGTCTATCATTGTATGTATCTCTTTCTTTGCTCCTATATCCACGCCTCTCGTCGGTTCATCCAATATAAGTATCTGCGGTTGAGTGGCAAGCATTTTTGATATTACTATCTTCTGCTGGTTTCCTCCGCTCAAATTTCCTACCTTCTGCTCCGCCCCTGGAGTCTTAACATTAAGCTTCTTTATAAAATCATTTGCGATATAACTCTCCATATTTCTTTTTATAAAATTGATTTTACTAACCTTATCCAATATAGAAAGCGTTATGTTCTCTCGTACTGACATACCCAACACAAGGCCCTGAATCTTCCTATCTTCAGGAACCAACGCCAACTTATATCTTAAAGCATCCTTAGGATGATGTATTTCAACTTCACTTCCGTTTACATATATCCTGCCACAAACCTTCTGATCCAGGCCAAATATAACCTTCATTAACTCTGTGCGTCCTGCGCCAACCAGCCCCGCGAACCCTAGAATCTCTCCCTTTTGTAATGTAAAGGAGACATTTTTCAACAAATCTGTTGTAGAAATATTTTCAACTCTCAAAACCTCTTTCGAAGCATTACGCTCACTTCTGGGGAATATATCTTTCAGTTCACGGCCAACCATCATCCTAATAATCTTATCTTTTGTACACTCAGCCCGGGTTATTGTCCCTACTGTGTTTCCATCCCTTAATGCAGTAACCCTGTCTGCAAGTTCAAGTACCTCATCAAGTTTGTGGGAAATATAGACTACCGACACCTGCTGTGAGCAAAGTTTACGAATAATATTCTTTAATGTCTCAGTTTCCTTTTCTGTGAGAGAAGAAGTGGGCTCATCCATTATTATCAATTTTGCATTCAGCGATAAGGCTTTTGCTATCTCTACCATCTGTCTTTGAGATATTGACAGTTCTTTTACCAGAGTATCAGCATTAATATGAAGTCCTACAGTTTCCAGAAGTTCCATAGCAAGTTTGTAAGAACGACTTCTATCCATAAATATTAGCTTTGATCGATTTTCCCGTCCCATGAATATATTTTCATAAATACTTAGATTAGGCATAAGATTCAATTCTTGATGAATAATACTCATCCCTAGCTCTTGAGATGCCGTTGGTGAATTGATATAAACCTCCTTTCCTTCAAAGTAAATCTTACCTAGGTCCTTTTGATAAACACCTGATAAAATCTTCATTAGAGTAGACTTACCTGCACCGTTTTCGCCAACCAATGCAAGAACTTCGCCTTTAAATACAGTAAGGTTTACGTTATCTAACGCCACAACTCCAGGAAAGTATTTTGTAATATTTTGCATTCTGAGAATTTCATATTTCATTGTCTGTCCCTGCCTTAATTGAGATTAAAATTATTGTCATTCATCTTGATCCTCGATTGCAAATGCTCGCACCGGTGATCCGTCAAGCCCTTTGAATTTAAGTGGTACAGCATAGAGTTCAACAAACATTGCTTCAATTTTATCAACATTGTTTAATGTCTCCAGAATGATAATGCCTTTTTCAAGAAAATACTCATGCACCTTTTCATGTTTTGTTGCGTGGACAGAGGGGCTTTCAACCGCTACCATGCGAATGTCTTTACGAGACAGCCATTTGGCAGCTTCTTCACTGATGCCGCTAAACCCGGTGAAAAAATCATCCATTCCGAAGTGCTTTGCCCAATTGGTTTTTAAGATAACAATTTTACACATTTTAATATTATCCTCATGCTCTTCCAAATGTTTTCTTTCTATTTCCTCTCCATTCCTCAAAAATGTCAGATCGATAATTACAGCCTTCCCTGTAAAATTTTCCAAAGGTATTTTATCAACCGAATCTCCACATTCGAATTTATGTAACGGAACATCAACATGTGTGCCTGTATGTGTTCCCATAATTACCTGTGACACACAATAACCCATATTTTTATGTGAATGATGATTTAATATCCCTACCGGAGGATCAGCGGGAAACACAGGCATCTGGTGCACTATATCATGAGATAAATCGATGATTCTTTTCATTCTAAAGTTCTCTCCTTTACTCACTGCCTTAATGACTGCTGGGCTTTTCAGGAGAAATTCAATCATACCACCCTCTTTAATCAGGGGGTCAAAATTATTTTGCAGACATTTTCCTTTCTGCTCAGCATTATATCCAAACCCTTTTCAAATTCATCCAGCTTGAAGATATGGGATATTAGACTTTTAGTCTCAATTTTTCCGGTCTCAAGCATCGTAATAACGTCATCCCAGATATTTGGACTTCCCAGAGCTCCAATTATCTCTATATCATTGATTGTAAAAAAATCCCAATCAATCGACACCTGTTTTGAACCGAAAAAACCATTCAGAACAACTCTTCCACAAGGCCTTATAACTCTTTTTATGTCCTCAAATACTCCTGCGCCTCCTGATTCTTCTATTACAACGTCTATCATTTCTCCATCAGTAAGCTCCCTTACTCTGTCTTCAATATCCTGAGTTCTTATATTTATAAGCCCATCCAGCCCGTAGCTATTTGCCCTATCAAGCCTTTCCTGCCTAGTTCCCGTTAAAATAACCCTTTTTGCGCCAAATATCTTTTTTGCTATTTGTGCAGCCTGCAAGCCAAGCGGACCCGGGCCTACAACCAGAACATTATCCAATGGGCAAACCTTACCTTTCATTACAGCATTAAGCGCAACAGCTGTAGGTTCAATAAGTGCGGCTTCTTCAAATGAGAGTGTGTTAAATTTGTGAAGATGTTGCTCCGGAAATGTTATATATTCTGCAAAACCACCTTGCCTGTTCATAACGCCTGTCTCTGTTCTATTGATGCATTGGCTTGGTATTCCCTTTGCGCAGTATTCGCATTTGCCACAGCTGACTGTGCATTCACCTGTAACCTTGTCCCCAGCCTTGAATTTCCCTACTGCCGCTCCAACCCTTTCAACAACCCCCGACCACTCATGCCCAGGAACCATGGGCAACTTGCTGAGACCCTCTTGTATATATACCATATCATTGGTATACAGCTCATAATCCGTACCACATAAACCAGCTGCCTTTACCCTTACTAAAACCTCATCAGGTCTAGGCTGGATAATCGGCAATTCATCAATACTTGCCTGTAAGGGACCGTGAATTCTAACTGCTTTCATTGATAACCCCACCTTATTGTTAATTAATTAGTCAGTTAATTTTTTGAATTCAAGAAAGTTTATAGATAAACTATATGACTTTTGCTTGAGAACAACAATGTGTTAGAATTCATATTAGGTGTACTAAATTCAGAATATTTTAAAAATGCCATAGATAAAGTCCCTTATCCTGAGCTGGATAAGGGACTATTTTTCACTTACATTATTAGAGGTAGAAATACTTCTATACTAGTGCCAATACCTAGTGTACTGTAAATTCTTATACCATACTCGGATCCATACAGCAGTTTTATTCTTACATTTACGTTTACTAATCCTATCCTAGAGCCCTTACTTTCGAGATCCAGCGAATCATTTCCGTTTAAAAGTCCTTCATTTATTATTTTCAATTCCTCTGGTCTAATACCATCTCCATCATCATTTATATTTAGTATCAACTTGTCTTGCGTCTTATAAGCAATTAACTTTATAGTTCCTTTTCCAAGCTTTAACTCCAAACCGTGTCGAATTGAATTTTCAACTAAAGGTTGTATTAATAGTTTAGGTACTTTACATTCCAAGGTATCTTCATCAACCTTGTTAACTACAATAAATTTGTTATTAAATCTATACTGCATTATTACTAAATAATTCTCAATATTTTTAAGTTCTTCTTCAAGTTTTACCATATTATTTTTTCTACTTATACTGTACCGGAACAGGTCTGCTAGAGATTTAGTCATATGTTCAATATTGTTTACACCTTCACTAATTGCCATGCCTCTGATTGATTCGAGAGTATTATAAAGAAAATGAGGGTTAATCTGACTTTGGAGAGCGTTTAATTCGGCTTGCTTCATTAACACTTTTGAAGTGTATTCGCTCTTAATCAAGTCTTTCAATTTATCACTCATCATATTCAAATTCTGATATATATGCGAAAAAGCACCTGAATTACTTAGCTTACCTAATTCAAAATTCAGATCCCCCTGTACAAGACTGTTGAAAACATTTTCGATACTTTTAATGGGATAATACACTTTTCGTTTAAAAAAGAAGATACTGATCACAATAACACAAATAAGGATCAAGCTTGAAAACAACATAAACCTCAATGCAGATAATTTATTTGCATTTAAATATGTTTCGGGTACTAATAGTAAGAGATTACATCCAAAAAAGACCGATTTGTCATATATAATATATTGTGTATTTCCTGAATTGTCGGTAAACTTCACTTTCCCTTGGGATTCATTCAGGAGCTTTACTTGTTTATTATCGATGAGAGTATTATCACTTTTACTTCCTGTGGAAAATAAAACTTCATTATTACTATTCAATAAAAAAATAGTATCTGACTCAGGAAAATCAATGTTTCTAAAATAACTATTTAACAAACCTAAATTCTTTGCTATAATCACACTCTGAATCCGTTTAGTTTCCTCATTTCTAAAAGTCTTTGCAAAAAGTATACCTTTGGGATATTCACTCTTTTCCATTTCTAATACGTAATCAATACCTCTATCTTTATACTTGTCAACAACACTTTTGCAGAATGTCCCTGAAATGCTCTTAAAATAATAAGGACTATCGGCATTGCTGTACGACAATAGCGATCCATTTTCAGTATATATTGTAATACCTGAGATATCAGTGTTGCTTTTGAAAATATAATCAATTGTCGACCGAAATTTGAATTCTTCTAGTTGAGAATTATTACTCAATACGTTATTATAAAATCGGTAAGATTCTTGTTTATATATCGCGGTTGCAATTTTATCTGTACTTTCTAATTCCCTATTAATAATTTGGGACCACTGTCTTAGTTGGGAATTAATCCTTATAAATTGTTGTTCTTCACTGAATCTTTCTAAATTCAAAACATTCAGATATATAAAGGCAAAAAAGAAAATGAATATTATTAAAAAAAAGGCACTAACAACTATCAATAAATCAGCCTTAATTTGTGAAGGTTTTTTTATTTTT
>JGI25321J39296_1001835_pt1 | contig 11274 bp, 14 predicted proteins | sample AutmiccommuBRH23_FD_39296 | JGI IMG/M metagenome (IMG submission 39296)
TGGCTGGCGCCCCCGCGAAGACACTGTCTTCGCACGAATTAGCCCTCTTGCAGACACTGTCTTCGCACGTATTAGTCATTCTGTCAGCATTCAGGCGCTGACCATGGCATGGAAACACCTTTTTCTAAAAAGTGTTTCCATGTTTCATTATTACAAAGGTCATGGTACACTAAAGAAGAATAAAGGAGTGACAGTGAGTGATATTAAAACCCATTAAAACTAAGAAGATTTATGAACAGATTGTTGATCAAATAGGACTATTGGTTGCCGAAGGGCAGCTGAAACCTGGCGATCGTTTACCTTCCGAGCGTGAATTAGTTGAACGGTTTCAGGTTAGCCGTGCATCTATTCGTGAAGCTATCAGTGCTCTTGAAATGATGGGCCTTATCGAAGTGCGCGCAGGAGAAGGAACGTACATCAGACAAGTTAACATTGATTCTGTGGTTGCTCCCCTCGCTTGGATGTTATTTATTGAAAAGGATACGGATTTGGAACTTTATGAAGTTCGTAAAATTCTGGAGGTACAGGCTGTGGGGATAGCGGCGGAGAGAGTACAAGAAGATGAGCTGCGAGATATGTCCGAAGTCTTGGAAGTCATGCGAATGGATCTCGAAATTGATCGCTTAGGAGAAGAAGCCGATCATTACTTTCATTATGCCATTGCTAGGGCAACACATAATAAGATCCTGATTCGCTTGATGAACACTATCTCAGATACTATGCAAAAGGCTTTAAAATCCAGTCGTAGCAGACTTTATGAAGACAAGAGTTCACCAGAGAGGTTATACCAAGAACATTGTTCCCTTTTTGAGGCAATCAAGAATCACAATGTGTTAATGGCTCAGCAACTTATGTTGGATCACTTAGTCGGGGTTGAAACCCAATTGGCGAAGTACTTACTTCCGGACGATAAATAGAAGAGGCGGAAACACAAATTCTGGGTGTTTCTTGCCTCTTCTATTTAAGAAGGGAGTTATAGGATAGAATAGTAGAGTAAGAAGTTAAATGATAGTGAGGATAAGATCATGACATGCCAAATGGTATACCACAACGGGAATTGTCTAAATACGAAAAAGCCGTTTGCCCGAGCTTGTAAAATGTGTATAGAGATTTGTCCCTATCATGCCATTTCGGAATATCGGCAGTTGAATGCTAAAAAATGTACGGAATGTGGGGCATGTATGGCCGTGTGCCCGAGTGACGGCTTTGTAGATCGGGCGATGGATAATCTCCATGATTATCTATTTACGGGGCAAGATATCGTCTTAAATTGTCCACTGGCAATCCCTCGTGGCTTTGAGATTCCATGTTTGGGGATGCTAGACCGAGATGGGTGGATGATCCTTATGCTCTTGGCTGAGGGAAAATCCGTAACGATTATGACAGGAGTTTGTGCCGAGTGTGAAGATCGTCAAGCGTGTGCAACTAGTGTTCAGACGTTTAAACAAGTTCATGTGGATTGGCCAGACCATGCTGCTATCCGCATACAAGTTCGACCGGATAAAGAAACAGTTGAGCCAAAGACAAAAGAGGGGCGAGGGTCTGCAGTAGTTCCCCAAGTTAATTTGACTGGTTGGAGGCAAAAAAGTCGGGATAAAATCGAAGAATGGCTACCTAGCTTGGCAGCTGATGATACGTATACTGTGCCAAAATACCGTCAGTGGCTTATAGAAGTTTTGGAGAAAAAGAAGGATGGAAAAATACCGTTTCGCGCTTTGTCCGTAGCAGCTTCATGCACAAATTGTGGGGTTTGTGCGGCGATTTGTCCACAGGGCGCGTTACAAAAGCAGGAAGAAAGGAACCTAGATCAGAGTGCAGAAGATCCGGCGAAAGAGGAAAAAATAGCGTTACTGCGCTTAATTTTGGAACCTCAGAAATGTGTTCAATGTGGGCGTTGTGTGGAAATTTGTCGATCACAAGCGTTGACATTTAGTCTTAAATTGATGTCTCATCGTTTACTAACCGGTAGAATATTAATTCACGAGGGGATTCCAAGATACTGTAGCAGGTGTGGCAAACGAATTTTTGATAATACAGATTTATGCTTGGTCTGTTCGACTAGCAATCGTCTATAGTTGGCCTTCCCAACCGAATCGACGAAACATGTAGGGGGCTCCGAAGGAAGTCCACAGGCCGCCTATAGTTAAAACAGGCAAATAGACCCAGGTATAGTGTTGAGTTAGAGGGCTACATAACCAAAGCCAAAGTCCCAGAAGTGTGAGTCCGACGATTGTTTTAAAGAGTGATGGAACAAATTGTGTGCGTTCTCGATAATCCAGAAAGGAATCCTCCAAGAAATATCCGCTTGTAAACCCGATGACAAAACCTACCACTTGCCATCCGGCTGGGGTGTGGTAAACAAGTAAAAAAAGCAGGGGAAGCGAGACGGATAGGAGGATTTTTAACGATAAGGAAATTGGGAGTTTAAATAGGGATTCATCAAGTCGCTGAAATCCAAAAACCATAAGAGTGCCGATAAAATACCCGCCTAGGATGTCTCCTGGCCAGTGAACACCTAGGTAAAGTCTCGAAAAGCCTATGCCTAAAATCATGAAAATTCCTATCGCCTGCCAAACTTTCTGTCGTCGCCAACGCTGCCACACATAGGGGTAAAAAGTAGCGGCCCCTTGACTATGACCACTGGGAAAAGAACTCCCTGTTGCGGAAGAAAGATAAATGGAACGTACACCCGATTGGCCAATCGGCCGCCGGGTTTGAAATATGTCTTTAAGTAAGCCATTGAAAGCCATGGACGTTAGGAATAAGACTGCTAGTCTGAAACCGAAACGTTTGTCCACATTCCAAAAAATAACCACAATCAAAAGTATGTAAGTCGGTTCACTTCCTAAAAAGCTCAGTAGGATGAAAAAAGCATCGGTAATCGGGTTATGAAAGTATTGAATTGCCTGATAGACGGCTAGCATATGTTTATGACTTCCCTTGATCAGGCATGGTGGTTACCGCAAGCACAGTTTGCGCTGTGTTCGTGCTTTGATTTGGTAGGTTGGCGTAATAGCTGATCGGCTAAATGTGTTACATGAGAAATTGGCTGTGCTTGAATACCTTTAGCCAAGGCTAGGATTTCACGGATTTCTTCAGGTTTTATGCCCAAGGTTAATGCTTCCGTGACAGCAAGTCTGAGCGCAGCCAGAGCATTACAAGCTACTGCCGCCGAAATCTGGGTCACAACGATTGTGCGTTGGTCAAGACTCATGAAACATGCCTCCTGATTTAATAAACTTTAATCTGTTCACTAAGATTAATTGTAATTTTAGCATAGAAGAGTTTCAAGGGCAAAAAGGAGAGTCAGTGGGAGGAAGTGTCTTAGCCCATTCGCACACGTTACATCGCTATTCGCTTGTCGCTGCGGCTAAAACGCGTAACCTATGGGTTGTTCTGCATGTGAACCAACGCGTTTCTTAACGCCTTAGCGTCTGCACTCATTGACGCGATTCCTCTCTCCGTGCTCTCTAAGCTAAGAAACTTCCTCTAGCTTGGGTCGACGAGGATTTAGAACGACGCAGGCTACTCTGGGAAACTTCCTCCTGTCTGGGTCTGGGCATGACGTTTTGGGGTGCTGAGGGCTGTTTGCGTCTATGACGCAAATGCGCTTTGGTTGCTTATTAGATAATTTCTTTTGTATCGGGTAAGGAGAACGATGCTTGGGCAAGTCTTGGAAGGAAGTGTCTTTGTCCATTCGTAGACGCTCTATTACTGCGCGCATTCACTTTAGAATGTTGTCTTGTAGTAATATGTGGACATTATATATAATATTTGATTCTTAACTGAAAGGAATAATCTCATGAACGAGTATCAGGTTATTGTGGTTGGTGGTGGAGCGGCGGGGATGATGGCCGCCGGTCAAGCAGCGAAAAGTGGGGCGAGGGTTCTTCTACTTGAGAAAAAGGAACATTTGGGTCGAAAGATAGCAATTTCAGGAAAAGGGCGATGTAACTTAACCAATGAAGAAAATGTTTCGGATTTTATTAGCCACTATCCTGGTAATGGTCGGTTCTTACATGGGATATTGAGAGATTTTGATAACGTAGCTTTACGAGAGTTTTTTGCTGATTATGGGGTAGAGACGAAAGTTGAGCGGGGAGGTCGAGTTTTCCCGGTCTCCGATGATGCAGAAAAGGTTGTTGAAGCCCTTAGGGCTTTTCTGGCAGAAAAAGGAGTAGAGGTACGATCGGGAATATCCGTGGAAGAAATTTTAGTTGAGAATGGGCATGTCAAAGGGGTGCGAGGGGCTGGTCAAAAACGATTTTTAGCTCCATCGGTTATCGTGTGTACTGGAGGGGCCTCTTACCCAGCTACTGGTTCAAACGGTGATGGGTTTAGGTTCGCTCGGAAATTGGGGCACAGAGTTATCACACCGCGGCCGGCTTTAGTTCCACTGAAAACCTCTGAAGAGTGGGTAAAGGAGTTACAGGGGCTTGCTCTAAGAAATGTAGAAGCCTCTTTGTGGATAGGTGGAAAGAAGAAGATTACAGAGTTTGGCGAAATGTTGTTTACGCATTTTGGGGTATCGGGTCCCGTCATTTTGACGATTAGTCGTCAGGCTGGAGATGCACTTCGTGGAGGGCAACAAGTTGAGTTGCGAATTAATTTAAAGCCGGCTCTTTCTTCAGAACAGTTAGATGCCCGAGTGCAACGGGATTTTCAAAAGTATAGCAATAAGCAGTTCAAAAATGCTTTGGATGACCTCTTACCACAAAGTTTGATTCCAGTCATGATACGCTTGAGCGGGATAAACCCAGAAGGAGTAGTACATCAAATCAACCGTGAAGAACGGAAACGGTTAGTTGGATTATTGCAAGGATTACCTGTTACAATTACTGAAACCCTTTCTATAGAGACAGCGATTGTAACGGCAGGTGGAATTGATGTTAAGGAGATCAACCCCAAAACAATGGCTTCTAAACGTGTAGAAGGGCTATATTGGGCCGGAGAAGTTGTAGATGTCGATGGCATTACGGGAGGATACAATCTCCAGGCTGCGTTTGCAATGGGGTACAGGGCAGGTCGTTGTGCGAGCGATTTTGTGCTCTCGATGGTCTGATAAATACGCTTTCTGCATAAACTCTTTTCGAGGTGAAATACGTGCGTCGAAGAGAAAGCTTATTAGAATGGATGTGGAATACAGTTCAGCGGGGAGAAAGCAAGGTCATTCGGGTTATGGTTTTGGCGTCGGTAATACTTGTCTTAATGCAGTTAAGTGTGATACGGGACCCGCTTGAATTTTATATGGCGGTTGCAGCAAAGGTCGAAGCGCCTCCTTTGGAATTGCCTGCACTTGCCGAATCGCCTAAGACCTGGCTGTTGACATTGAAGGCGACACCGGCTGCTCCGATCCGAGTTCTTCAAAATGGCAAAGTCATATCTACGTTAGCAAATGGGGAACAGCAAATGGCGGTGGAATCCGGTCAAATTCAGTTGGACGGGAGAGGTTTGTCCCAGATCATTCAGGTTCAAGTTGTAAAGAAAGATACCCAATTGGTTGAACCTCGTAAGAATCAGATTGTCGCGATACAAGGGAATATTCAGAACCTGACAGTCAGACCGTAGTATTGCAAATAGCGTGTTGGCGTACTATAATTCAATCGTCTATAACTTTTCAAAAGGAATCCCAAAAAAGGAGGGAAGTACGGTAGGACGGAAGTAAATATAGGATAAGATCCATGGAATTGGTTCATTATTAAACTAAGGCACCCGAAAGGTGTCTTTTTACCAATTAGGTAAGAATTAAACAATAAAAATTACTTTTGAATGGTATGATTAGGGGGAAAGAAGACGCGATGATGGCACAAAGCAAGAAAATTGCGCTCGCTGCCTTAAAAATGGCCATGACAGAGAGCCGAGAAGAAGAGGCCCATTTAAAGGAGTCTTATCTACGCCTTGGGGTCAAAACAGCTGCGGTTGATTACGGTGGAGAGTACGTTAGTTCGATCCGCAAGATTGTAGAACGTGCGATTGTAGCTGCCAAACGCGAAGGAGCAATCCAAGAGACACATGGGGATGAAGGCGCTGTAGCGGGTGCAACTCGCGAGGCCTTAAGTCAAATTATTAACAAAGCTATGGGTTTGAATATTGGTGGGAAGATCGGGATTGCACGCCAAGATGATCATTTAAGTGTTGCGGTCTTCTTTGGAATTGGGCTCTTACATTTGGATGAGGTTGCAGTGGGACTAGGGCATCGCGTCGCTCCCAAAGAAGTAGGGGGTTAGCACATGGTTCGAGGAATTAGAGGTGCAACAACGGTTGATCGTAATGATGCCGCAGAGATAAGGGAAGCGACCGCGGAACTTTTACAAATGATCCTAACAGAAAATGCGCTTTGTACAGAAGACTTAGTCAGCGCCATATTTACTGTTACTCCGGACTTGAATGCGGATTTTCCTGCGTTCAGTGCACGTGAGATTGGTTGGGAGTTGGTGCCACTTCTTTGTGCAACAGAAATCCCTGTTCCCAGTGGTCTCTCCCGCTGCATCCGTGTGCTGATACATGTCAATACAACGCGTTGTCAAACGGAAATAAAGCATGTTTTTTTGCGCAATGCCATAGCATTACGCAAGGATCTTGTGAGGCTTGATATCAAGAAATAACCTTTGCGGCCTAAGATTGAATTTAGGGGTTGTGAGGATAGCCTATTCTATGGTAAGATAGTTTCAATTTCTAGTTCAAGGTTTCATATTAGTTCAGCATAAGTGGTAGAAAGTTAGCTTTGTATGGCAAAGCTATATGTAGGATGGTAAGCTGCGGGGTTCCAGTAGGTGCTTCGCGTAGGACTCATCAAAGATTAAGTAGGATTGTAGGATGGGGGCAATTAAGAGTCTAGGCACCCTCTATTTAGGGTGCCTTTTTAGTATACCTATCCTTTCTGGAAGGTTCCTTCTTAACCATACGGCATCTTGCAATCCTTGGCGATGGTCTAATCTCGAACACGATAGCTCTGGTGACGTAAATCTCCAGTGACGATAGTCTCCAGTACGATAGTCTCCGGTGGAGAGTATCGCCGAAAGCGCACCACCCTTAACGAATACTAAGCGCTGTAGGATTAGTATCGCCGAAGCCGTGATCCCCAAAGGAATACATACCGGCGTAGGATAGAGTATCGCCGAAAGCGCACCACTCTTAACGAATACTAAGCGCTGTAGGATTAATATCGCCGAAGCCGTGATCCTAAATGATACCTACTCAGGCGTAGGATAGTTCGAGTCCTTGGCCACATAAGCGACTGAATATGATACTGATAATGGGAGAGACCAAGGGTATAGGCAGAGTCCAACATGGAAACAGATAATGTAGTATGGTAGAAGGGGGCTGGAGAAAATGATTATTGTTTTAAAAACAGGTGTGACGGTTGAACAGATTGAGGAGGTTTCCACGCGGTTAACTGATGAGGGCTTCAAAATACATCTTTCCCAAGGAGTGGAGAAAACGATAATGGGGGCTATTGGGGATCGCACGCGGATGAAAGCACTCGATTTAGAAGCGATACCTTGGGTAGAAAAAGTCGTGCCTATTTTGGCACCATATAAATTGGTCAGCCGAGAGTTACACGCAGCGGATACCATTATTCGGGTTGGGGGACAAGAAATTGGCGGCAGTAAGATTCATGTGATGGCAGGTCCGTGTGCTGTCGAAAGTAAAGGGCAGATCTTGGAAACTGCGCATGCTGTACGAGAGGCTGGTGCGACCTTTTTGCGCGGGGGCGCCTTTAAACCCCGTACTTCTCCCTATTCCTTCCAAGGGTTAGAGGAAGAGGGATTGCGTTATTTGGCAGAAGCGCGTGACGAAACTGGGCTGTTAGTGATTACAGAGGTTATTGATGCGCAGGATGTCTCTCTGGTGGCTCATTATGCTGATGTTCTCCAAATAGGCGCACGGAACATGCAGAACTTTATTCTACTCAAGGAAGTCGCCAAGTGCGGGAAACCTGTACTGCTCAAGAGAGGTCCCTCTGCAACCTTAGAAGAATGGATGATGGCCGCAGAGTATATCATGGATGGAGGAAACTACCAGGTGATATTCTGCGAGCGGGGCATTCGCACCTTTGAAAGTTATACACGAAATACGCTTGATCTAAGTATGGTCCCTGCTCTGCACGCTCTTTCACATTTACCGGTCATTGTTGACCCAAGTCACGGAACTGGGAAATGGCAATTAGTTCACCCCATGGCCAAAGCGGCTCTGGCCGCCGGAGCAGATGGCTTGATCGTTGAAGTACATCCCCATCCAGAAAAGGCGGTTTCGGACGGTAAACAGTCCTTAACGCCTGAAAAATTCCAAGTTATGATGGCTGATTTGGTTAGGCTCACTGCCGCACTCGATCGTCAATTGGGGGAAGTGAGTTCGTGTTAGAAGGTCCGGCTGGGATTTTGACGCCGGGATGGTCAGGCCTTCGTATTCCAAAGGCTTGCATCCTCGGCTTAGGAATGATTGGTGGTTCTTGGGCAGGTGCCTTGCATCGAAGCGGATGGGAAGTTTTTGCGGTTGATCCAGAGAAGGCCAGTATCGATGAAGCTGTATGTAGGGGCTGGATTCGGGCTGGCTGGACTGAAATGCCCCAGTATCTTGAGGTTGATTTGGTTATTTTAGCTCTACCCCTTCAGGCCTTGGCGAAGGGGTATGATCAATTAGTTGGTAGGATTCCTAAGGGGACAATAGTTACCGATGTAGGAAGCATCAAGACTGAGATTTGCAATAAATCCCAAGTGAATGTCCAGAACGGATCTTGCCACTTCTATTTTATAGGCGGTCACCCTATGAATGGTTCGGAACAGTCTGGGTTTGGCGCTGCAAATCCCAATCTTTTTCGAGATTATCCCTATGTCTTAACCCCTGCAGACGATTGTCCTCCCAGCGTGGTACAAAAGCTAGTAGAAGTCGTTCAAGGATTTGGGGCCAAAGTTGTTTTTCGTGAGCCAAGGGATCATGATATAGAAGTTGCAATGGTCAGTCATATCCCCCATTTGTTAGCAGTGGCTTTAGCTTTGGCTACACATGATGCCTCCCAAGAGGGGGGATCGGCCTTAGGACTAGCTGGACGGAGTTTTCGAGATTTAACGCGCATTGCAGATAGTTCTCCTGAAATGTGGAAGGAGATTATGGTGAGGAATTCCGATGCAATACTCAGTGGGCTTACCTTTTGGGAACAAAGAATCAAGGAATTACGGGAGTGTCTTCAGCTGGGAGACGGAGAGGCTATTGCCGAAGCATTTCGAAAGGCTCATAAAGTTCGGGGATACATTAATTAAGTCTAGTAACGCTTTGGAAAGGAGGGGATAACTATGCGAGGAGTGTTTATAAAGCCGGTTTCCGGTGTAGAAGGAGAAATCTTAGTTCCTGGCGATAAATCCATTTCTCATAGGGCAGCGCTCTTGGGAGGGATGGCTCATGGAGAAACCCATGTTTCGAATTTCTTATTAGGCCAGGACTGTCTAAGTACGCTTCGTTGTTTAAAACAACTGGGAGTCACTTCAGAGAGACAGGGGACGGAGGTTTGGATTCGCGGCGAAGGGATGGAAGCTTGGACGGAGCCGACAGATGTACTGGATGCAGGTAATTCGGGAACGACTTCGCGGCTGATGCTTGGAGTTTTGGCCGGGAGCCCATTTGCGGTTACCCTAACTGGGGATGCGTCCCTTCGTTCTCGCCCAATGCGGCGCGTCACCGAACCTCTTAAGCAAATGGGCGCCCAGATAATGGGACGTCTTGGTGGTAATCAGTTTCCCCTGACGATGAGTGGTGGTCAGTTGCAAGGACAAACTTTTCGAACAGCTGTCCCCTCGGCCCAAGTCAAATCGGCTATTATCTTGGCGGGCTTGAGAGCGAGTGGAGAAACGATAGTTGAGGAACCGGCTCTTTCCAGGGATCATACAGAACGAATGCTCAGGGGGTTCGGGGTTGAGGTTTTAAGCGAGAAGACTGTGGTAAGAGTGCACGGGGGAGGTCGCTTAACTGGTCAGGAGGTTTCTGTACCAGGTGATATTTCGTCGGCAGCTTTCTTCCTCGTTTTAGGAAGTTTGGCTGGACGTGGAGAGACTATTCTGCCCAATGTGGGTGTCAACCCAACACGTACTGGGATATTGGACGTTTTGAGAGCAATGGGCGCGGATATCGAAGTGATTAATGTCACGGAAATCTGTGGTGAGCCTAGGGCAACGCTCTGTGTCCGCTCGGCAAAGCTTCAAGGCATTGAAATCGGTAGGGAGATGATTCCACGACTTATTGATGAAATCCCGATTTTGGCAGTCGCCGCAAGCCTAGCTGAAGGAGAGACTGTCATTCGGGATGCCGCAGAACTAAGGGTCAAGGAAACCGATCGCATCCGTACGGTGGCTGAGGGACTAAACGCTTTGGGGGCGAAAGTTGAAGAACTTCCCGACGGGTTGCGTATTCTAGGGCAGCGCTCCTTGCGCGGCGGGCAGGCGAGTAGCCAAGGGGATCATCGCTTGGCCATGGCGTGGGCAATCGCTGGGATGCTGTCAAAGGACGGCGTCAGCGTGGAAGACATGGCAGCAGCGGATGTATCCTATCCTAATTTTTTGGACGTGATTAAAAAGGTAGCTCGATGAATTATGATACATCCCCTGAACTAAATCGAGGTTTTGCTTATGGATTGCGTCAATCGTTAACGATTGTGATTGGATATGCGCCAGTGGGTGTAACTTTCGGGATTTTAGCGACTTAGCTCGGTTTAACCTTTTGGGAAGCCGGGCTGATGTCTTTCTTTGTATACGCAGGTGCGGCACAGTTTATTGCGATCCAAATGATTCATCAAGGGGCTACCGTTTGGATGATTGGCGTGGGCAGGGTGCTTAACGTTTCTTTTTTCTCGATTTGTTCCGAATCTTTTTTTGGGAATTATTTTTGGTATGACTGTGTTCTGGGGATTGGATAAATTACTATTGTAAGAGAAAGATAGAGAAGGCATCAACAGTATAAATATTACTATTGATGCCTTCTTATATGAATTGAACAAGCATTCGTCAATGCGATATCTTACCATAATGTAGACAGACTTCTTACAATAAGAAAAAATGTGTATGAAAAACAATCACTGTATGTTTTTCATACAGGATAGTAAAGCACTTTTAAACCATTTGCTTACTTTTTATGTAAAGATTATGTACTATTTACTATTGAATACATATTATTAAAAATAATTAAGCTAATAATCGGTATCGTACTTGCTTATAACATTTAGATAGACATTAATTGAAAGAAGGTGTTTAGAATTGACTACTTGTGAAAAATGCAGATCATTTT
>JGI25321J39296_1001841_pt1 | contig 11239 bp, 10 predicted proteins | sample AutmiccommuBRH23_FD_39296 | JGI IMG/M metagenome (IMG submission 39296)
CCATCGGTTTCCGATCCCAGCTTGATCAGCAGACGCAGGTCGTTGGCCGAATCGGCGTGTAGCAACGCATCTTCGTAGGTGATCTCGCCCTGCACGTAGAGGTTGTACAGCGCCTGATCGAAGGTCTGCATGCCCAGCTCGGTGGAGCGTTTCATCAGCGACTTGAGCTCATGCACCTCGCCCTTGCGGATCAGGTCAGCCGCCAGCGGCGTATTGATCAGCACCTCGATCACCGCACGCCGTCCCTTGCCGTCAGGCGTCGGCACCAGCTGCTGGGCGACGATGGCCTTGAGGTTGAGCGACAGATCCATCCACACCTGGTTGTGACGGTCGGGCGGGAAGAAGTTGATGATGCGGTCCAGCGCCTGGTTGGCGTTGTTGGCGTGCAGGGTCGCCAGGCACAGGTGACCGGTTTCGGCGAAGGCCACGGCGTAGTCCATGGTTTCACGGGTACGGATCTCGCCGATGAGGATNACGTCCGGCGCCTGGCGCANGGTGTTCTTCAGNGCCACTTCGAACGAGCTGGTNTCGATACCGACCTCGCGCTGGGTNACGATGCAGNTCTGATGCTGGTGGATGAATTCGATCGGGTCTTCGATGGAGATGATGTGCCCGCTGGAATTCTTGTTGCGGTAGCCGATCATCGAAGCCANNGAGGTCGACTTGCCNGTACCGGTGGCCCCGACGAACAGCACCAGCCCGCGCTTGGTCATCGACAGCTTCTTGAGGACGTCCGGCAGCTTGAGTTCTTCGATGGTCGGAATGTTGGTTTCGATACGCCGCAGCACCATGCCGGCGAGATTGCGCTGGTAGAACGCACTGACCCGGAAACGGCCGATACCGCGGGCGCTGATGGCGAAGTTGCACTCATGGTTCTCGGTGAACTCGCGGCGCTGCTGCTCGTTCATAACGCCGTGCACGGTCTCGCGGGTCATTTCCGGCGACATCGCCGTCTTGCTGACCGGCATGATCTTGCCGTTGACCTTCATCGAAGGCGGCACGCCTGCCGTGATGAACAGATCGGAGCCGCCCTTTTCCACCATCAGGCGCAGAAGTTTCTCGAATTCCATCGTCGTACTCGCAATCGTGGCAAGCGCCGCATGAGGCGGCGCCCGGTAGTTATCAGGCGTTTAGAAGTTCTCTGGCTGCTTGGCCTTTTCCTTGGCGCTGTCTCGCGAGATCAGCCCTTTGGCGAGCAGCCCCTTGAGGCACGAGTCGAGGGTCTGCATGCCCAGCGAGCCGCCGGTCTGGATCGAGGAATACATCTGCGCCACCTTGTCCTCGCGAATCAGGTTACGGATCGCCGGCGTACCGATCATGATCTCGTGGGCCGCGACACGGCCGCCGCCAACCTTCTTCAGCAGGGTCTGCGAGATCACCGCCTGCAGCGATTCGGAGAGCATCGANCGGACCATGGACTTTTCTTCGGCCGGGAACACGTCGACCACGCGGTCGATGGTCTTGGCGGCGGAGGTGGTGTGCAGGGTGCCGAACACCAGGTGACCGGTTTCCGCAGCGGTCAGCGCCAGGCGGATGGTTTCCAGGTCGCGCATTTCGCCGACGAGAATGATGTCCGGGTCTTCACGCAGNGCCGAACGCAGTGCCTCGGAGAAGCCCAGGGTGTCACGATGGACCTCGCGCTGGTTGACCAGGCACTTCTTCGATTCGTGAACGAATTCGATGGGGTCCTCGATGGTAAGGATGTGGTGGTACTTGGTGTTGTTCAGGTAATCAAGCATCGCCGCCAGGGTGGTCGACTTGCCCGAGCCGGTCGGTCCGGTGACCAGCACCAGCCCGCGCGGCACATCGGTAATCTTGCGGAAAACCTCGCCCATCCCCAGGTCTTCCATGGTCAGCACCTTGGAAGGAATGGTCCGGAACACCGCGCCGGAACCGCGATTCTGGTTGAACGCGTTGACGCGAAAACGCGCCACGCCCGGCACTTCGAACGAGAAGTCGGTTTCCAGGAATTCCTCGAAATCCTTGCGCTGCTTGTCGTTCATGATGTCGTAGATCAGCGCATGCACCTGCTTGTGGTCCATGGCCGGCAGGTTGATTCGCCGCACGTCGCCATCGACGCGGATCATCGGCGGCAGGCCGGCGGAAAGGTGCAAATCCGACGCACCCTGCTTGGCNCTGAAGGCCAGCAGTTCTGTGATATCCATGGGACTCCCCAATTACAAGCAAGCAGGTAGAATGCCGCGCAGACCCAAGGCGGCGGGCGCAAGTAATGTCCACGATAGAGAAGAATATTGCAAAGGTCGCAGCGCGCATCCGTGAGGCGGCGCAAGCTGTGGNNCGCGACCCTGCTTCGGTCGGCCTGCTGGCGGTGAGCAAGACCCAGCCGGCCGCCGCCATTCGCGAGGCCGCCGAAGCCGGCATGCGCGATTTCGGCGAGAACTATCTGCAGGAAGCGCTGGACAAGCAGGCCGAGCTGAGCGAGCTGCCGCTGACCTGGCACTTCATCGGACCGATCCAGTCGAACAAGACCAAATCCATCGCCGAACACTTCGACTGGGTGCACTCGGTGGATCGCCTGAAGATCGCCCAGCGCCTGTCCGATCAACGTTCAGCCGAACTGCCGCCGCTGAATATATGCCTGCAGGTGAATGTCAGCGGTGAGGCGAGCAAATCCGGCTGCGCGCCAGAGGAACTGCCGCAGCTGGCACAGGCTGTCGCCGCGATGCCGCGTCTGCGCCTGCGTGGACTGATGTGCATTCCCGCACCGAGCGAAGACCCCGCCGAGCAGCGCGCCGCCTTTGCCCGCCTGCGCGCATTACGCGATGAACTGCCACTGACACTGGATACGCTGTCCATGGGCATGAGCCAGGACCTCGAAGCGGCAATTGCCGAAGGCGCGACCTGGGTCCGCATCGGCACCGCACTGTTCGGCGCCCGCGACTACGGACGCCCTCAATAAAGGAATCGCTATGACCTCACCCCGCATCGCCTTCATCGGCGCCGGCAACATGGCTGCCAGTCTGATCGGCGGGCTGCGCGCCAAGGGCGTCGCAGCGGACGCCATTCGCGCCAGCGATCCAGGCGCCGAGCAGCGCGCGAAAATCAGCGCCGAGCACGGCATCCAGACGTTCGCGCAGAACGCCGATGCACTGGCCGGCGCCGACGTGGTGGTGCTGTCGGTCAAGCCGCAGGTCATGCAGGCGGTCTGTCAGGATCTGACTCCTCATCTAGCCCACGGCCCCCTGATCGTCTCGATCGCCGCCGGCATCAGCTGCGACAGCCTGCAGCGCTGGGTAGGCCCGCGCCCTCAGGCGATCGTGCGTTGCATGCCCAACACGCCGGCCTTGCTGCGCCAGGGCGTCAGCGGCCTGTTCGCCAATATCCAGGTCAGCGACACGCAGAAGCAGCAGGCCGAGCAACTGCTGTCGGCCGTCGGTATCGCGCTATGGCTCGAAGAAGAGCACCTGATCGATGCGGTAACCGCCGTTTCCGGTAGCGGTCCTGCCTATTTCTTCCTGCTGATCGAAGCGATGACGGCTGTCGGACAGCAGCTCGGCCTGCCCCGCGAGACCGCCGCGCAACTGACCATGCAGACCGCGCTGGGCGCAGCTCGCATGGCTTGCGAAAGCGACGTCGATGCCGCCGAACTGCGGCGTCGCGTCACCTCGCCGAACGGAACCACCGAAGCGGCGATCAAAGCCTTCCAGGCGGGCGGCTTCGAGCAACTGGTGCAGCAGGCGTTGAACGCGGCCGCACAACGCTCGGCCGAACTGGCCGAACAACTGGGTCAATAGGTCTGTTGACGCTTCGTTCGCGACGAAACAACAGCCTCTAAGGAGCATTCATGTCCCAACTCTCGCAAGCCCTGATCCTCGTCATCCAGACGCTGGGCAGCCTCTATCTGCTGATCGTGTTGCTGCGCTTCATCCTGCAGCTGGTACGCGCCGACTTCTACAACCCGCTCAGTCAATTCATCGTCAAGGCAACCCATCCACTTTTGCGGCCGATGCGCCGCATCATTCCGAGCATGGGCACGCTGGATATTTCTTCGCTGATCCTCGCGCTGATCGTGCAGATGGTGCTGATGGCGCTGATCCTGCTGATCGCCTACGGCACCATCGGCAATCCCTTGCTGTTGCTGGTCTGGGCGCTGATCGGCATCACTGGGCTGTTCCTCAACATTTTTTTCTGGGCGCTGATCATCAGCGTGATCCTGTCCTGGGTCGCGCCGGGCAGCCACAACCCGGGCGCACAGCTGGTCAGCCAACTCTGCGAGCCGGTCCTGGCGCCGTTCCGCCGCCTGCTGCCGAACCTCGGCGGGCTGGATATCTCGCCGATCTTCGCCTTCCTGGCGATCAAGCTGCTGGACATGCTGGTAATCAACAACCTGGCCACCATGACCCACATGCCGAACATCCTGCGCATGCTCATCTGAGACGCCGTTCATGCTTTGCTGCCAAAGCGGCACCGAGGAGCCAAAAGCGCCTCGGAATGCCGCATGGCTGCACGTAGACTTCAACTTCTCGGCTTTTTCCATCCTGCCTCGTACTTTGCTGCGGGGTGTGAACGAGGACATCGACTCGAACCCGAGCCGCCCATGACCGCCCATGCCGCCAGCAAGGCCGCTCGGTCACGTCAGGCTTCGATTGAATTGACCTTGTACCGGCGGGTCCGATAATTCGCCGAATCACACCTCCGGGAGCTGGATGAGCATGGAACGTCTCGATCGACAAGTGGACGCCTACGTCACCTGGAAGCGTGACCTCATTCGTGAGATCACCCGTTACCGCAGCTGGCTGGCGCATAACCGGCTTTCCAGCGAGGGAGTCGAGGTGCGCCTGGAGCGAGCGCTGCGGGTGTTGCGCACCGATCACATCACCCTGGCTTTCGTCGGCGAGTATTCGCGCGGCAAAACCGAGCTGATCAATAGCCTGTTCTTCTCCAACTACGGTCAGCGCATCCTGCCTTCACGCGCTGGCCGCACCACCATGTGCCCCACCGAACTGCTGTTCGATCCGCGTTCGGAACGCTCCTACATCCGCCTGCTGCCCATCGAGTCGCGCCTGGAAGACACCAGCATCGCGCAACTCAAGCGCACACCGCGACTCTGGCTCAATCTCCCGCTCGACCCGCATGACCCGGAAAGCATGGCCGAAGCCTTTGCCCAGGTCGCGTTGACCAAGGCCATGCCGGTGGAACAGGCGATTCAGCTGGGCTTTGACCCGGCCGGCCTGGAAAGCAGCAGCTGTGGCGATACCGTACTGGTCCCGGCCTGGCGCCACGCCGTGGTCAACTTCGACCACCCGCTGTTGCGTCAGGGCTTGCGCATTCTCGATACGCCTGGGCTGAACGCGCTGGGCAGCGAGCCGGAACTGACCCTGTCGATGCTGCCCAATGCCCAGGCAATTGTGTTCCTGCTCTCTGCCGACACCGGTGTCACCGCCAGTGACATGCAGATCTGGCAGCAGCACATCCGCCAGCTCGACGAAGATACGCAGAACAGCCTGTTCGCCGTACTGAACAAGATCGACGTGCTCTGGGACGATGTTGCCGGCGAGACCTTCGTGCAGAAGGCCATCGAGGATATCCGTGACAGCACCGCGCAACAGCTGGGCATTGATTGCGCCGACGTCCTGCCGCTGTCGGCCAAACAGGCGCTGATGGCGAAGATTCGCGGTGACCAGGCGCTGCTCGAACGCAGCCAGCTGGCACGGCTGGAAGAGTTGCTCAGCCAGCGCATCCTCACGCAGAAGGAACGCCTGCTCGAAGACCAGGTGGTGCAGCAGGTGATGGCGCTGCTGCAGAACAGTCAGCATGCCCTCAAGCTGCGCCTGGAAAAGGTCATCGAGCAGCGCGATGTGCTGGCCAGTCATCAGGAAGGCAGCGGGCAGATGCTGCTCGAACTCACCGCGCGCACGCGGCACGATCACAACCGCCACCACAAGCGCCTGCTCGACCTGAAGACCAATCAGCGCCTGCTGCAACGCCAGGGTGAGCTGCTGCGCACGGCAATACGGGCCGAACGCCTCGAGGAGCACCTGACCCGGTTGCGACGCAGCCTGACCGGCAGCCTGACCACGCTGGGCATCAACCTGGCGATCCTGCACTTCTTCCGCTCGGTGGAACAGGACCTGGGCATCCTCGAGCAGGAGGCGGAAAGGGCCAACAAGATGGTTTCGGCGATCTACCGGCGGCACAGCGAAGAAAACCCCCTACAGGGTATCGACCCGCCGTTGTTCCAGTTGCTGCCTTATCAGCGCGAGCTGCGCAGCCTGCAAGGCAAGGCCGATCAGTTCCGCCTGCAGTTGAAGACCCTGCTCACCGAGCAGCGAACACTCACCAGACGCTTCTTCTCTACTCTGGTGCAGGAGGTCATCGGCATGCACCAGCGGCTGCGCCAGGAAGCCGAACAGTGGGCTGGCGATGCGCTGACGCCGCTGCTGCAGTTTTCCCTGGAACACAAGCAACAGCTGGAAACCCACATCCTGCAGTTGAAGAGTCTGGCCAGGGAGAGCCAGCAGAACAGCCAGCGCGGGCAATTGCTGACGCGCTACAGCGGCGAACTGGAGCTGCAACTGGCACAGGCCGCGGAAATGCTCCGCGCGCTGCGCCGACCGGCGCCGCTGCGGCGGCAGGGCAAGGTGGTCAGCCTGACCAGCGCGCAGATCAGCTAAAGCTGTCGCCATTTCGTCGCAGCCCGCGAGGAAATGGCGAGAGCCCCGCTCGCCGTTGCATTTCAGGATGAATTGCAACGCGCATACCTTTAGACTTTGCCGCCTTCTTCAAGCAAGAGCCAGGGTCGATGCCCACTGCAATTCCCGCCGATTCCGTTGGCCTGGTGAGTCCGCAGGTCGCGCATTTTGCCGAACCACTGACACTCGCCTGCGGCCGTACGCTGGCCGATTACCAGCTGATCTATGAAACCTATGGCGAGCTGAATGCCGCGCGCAGCAATGCCGTGCTCATCTGCCATGCACTCTCTGGCCACCATCATGCCGCCGGCTACCACAGCATGGACGACCGCAAACCCGGCTGGTGGGATTCCTGCATAGGCCCGGGCAAGGCCATCGATACCGATCATTTCTTCGTCGTCAGCCTGAACAACCTGGGCGGCTGCAACGGTTCGACCGGCCCGAGCAGCACCAACCCGGCCAGCGGCAAGCCCTACGGTGCAGACTTCCCAGTGGTGACAGTGGAAGACTGGGTGCACAGTCAGGCACTTCTGGCCGACCGCCTTGGCATCGCCCAATGGGCAGCGGTGATAGGCGGCAGCCTGGGCGGCATGCAGGCCTTGCAATGGACCATCAGCTACCCTGAGCGAGTCCGCCACTGCCTGGCCATCGCCTCGGCGCCCAGGCTGTCGGCACAGAACATCGCCTTCAACGAAGTCGCGCGCCAGGCCATCCTGTCCGACCCGGAATTCCACGGCGGCCATTTCCAGGAGATGGGCGTGATTCCCAAGCGCGGCCTGATGCTGGCGCGCATGGTCGGCCACATCACCTACCTGTCCGATGACGCCATGGGCACCAAGTTCGGTCGCGGACTCAAGAGCGAGAAGCTCAATTACGACTTCAACAGCGTGGAATTCCAGGTCGAAAGCTACCTGCGCTATCAGGGCGAGGAGTTTTCCGGGCGTTTCGACGCCAATACCTACCTGCTGATGACCAAGGCGCTGGACTACTTCGACCCGGCGGCGGCCCACAACGACGATCTGGCCAAGACCTTCGAGGGCGCCCAGGCGCGCTTCTGCGTGATGTCCTTCACCACCGACTGGCGCTTTTCGCCGGAGCGCTCGCGGGAAATCGTCGACGCCCTGCTCGCTGCGCGCAAGGATGTCTGCTACCTGGAGATCGATGCGCCGCAGGGCCACGACGCCTTCCTGATCCCCAATCCCCGCTACCTGCAAGCCTTCCGCGGTTACATGAACCGCATAGCCGTATAAGGAACGAAGATGCGCGCCGATCTGGACATCATCCAAGAGTGGATTCCGGCCGGCAGCCGAGTTCTCGACCTCGGCTGCGGCAATGGCGAGCTGCTGGCCTGGCTGCGCGATCACAAGCAGGTCAGCGGCTACGGCCTGGAAATCGACCCGGACAACATCGCCGCCTGCATCGACAAGGGCGTCAACGTCATCGAGCAGAACCTCGACCTGGGCCTGGGCAACTTCGCCAGCGACAGCTTCGACATGGTGGTGATGACCCAGGCGCTGCAGGCCGTGCATTACCCCGACCAGCTGATGAAGGAAATGCTGCGCGTCGGCCGCCAGTGCATCATCACCTTCCCCAACTTCGGCCATTGGCGCTGCCGTTGGTACCTTGCGAGCAAAGGCCGCATGCCGGTGTCGGAGTTCCTCCCCTACACTTGGTACAACACGCCGAACATTCACTTCTGCACGTTCGAGGATTTCGAGCGGCTGTGCCAGGAAAGCGGTGCCAGGGTACTCGAACGCCTGGCAGTCGACCGCGATCATCGGCATGGCTGGGCCAGTCGCATATGGCCGAATCTGCTGGGTGAAATCGGCATCTACCGCGTCACCGGGCCATCCCGCTGAGCGGCTTCAACGCTGGAGGTAAGCACATGAAACGCATCCTGATCGGTCTGTTGGCCGCACTGCTCACATTGCCGGCGCTGGCCGAGCGCAAACACAGCGTCGGCGAATACGACGTCCACTACAGCGCCTTCAATTCGGGCTTCCTGCAGCCGGACATTGCCGCCGCCGCCGGACTCACGCGCAGCAAGACCCAGGGCGTAGTCAACGTCTCGGTGATCAAGGACGGCAAACCGGTCGCGGCGCAGGTCAGCGGCGTAGTGAAGAACCTGCTCGGGCAGGATCGCCCGCTGGGCTTCAAGCAGCTCAAGGAAGGTGACGAGGCGATCTATTACCTCGCGCAGTTCCCCTTCGACTCGCAGGAAACCCTGCGTTTCGCCCTCACCGTTCAGCCGACCGGCGCCGAGCCGTTCAGCTTCGAGTTCAACCAGGAATTCTTCCCCGACCGATGATGCCTTTTTCCGAACTGGTACTGGCCAGCCACAACGCCGGCAAACTCAAGGAGCTCCAGGCCATGCTCGGTGACGCGGTTCGCGTGCGCTCGGTGGCCGAGTTCAGCACCGTCGAGCCGGAGGAAACCGGTCTTTCCTTCGTCGAGAACGCCATTCTCAAGGCGCGCAACGCCGCGCGGATATCCGGTCTACCGGCGCTCGCCGACGACTCCGGCCTGGCCGTCGACGCCCTCGGCGGCGCACCGGGCATCTACTCGGCGCGCTACGCCGATGGCCAGGGCGATGCCGCCAACAACGCCAAGCTGCTGGACGTCCTGCGTGAGGTTCCGGCTGCCGAACGCGGCGCGCAGTTCGTCTGTGCCCTGGCGCTGGTGCGCCACGCCGACGATCCACTGCCGATCATCTGCGAAGGCCTCTGGCACGGCCGCATCCTGCATGCAGCACGCGGCGAGCATGGCTTCGGCTACGACCCGCTGTTCTGGGTGCCGGAATGCGACTGCTCCAGCGCCGAGCTGCCTGCAGCGCAGAAGAACCAGCTCAGCCACCGTGCACGCGCCATGGCCCTGCTCAAGCAGCGGCTGGGGATATGANAGCGGCAGACTCAGCCCCGCTAAGCGCCAGCGAAGGCAACCACGGCNCGCCGACAACGGCAGGNTTCGAATTGCCCCCGCTGGCGGCGTACGTACATATTCCCTGGTGCGTGCGCAAATGCCCGTACTGCGACTTCAATTCCCACGCGGCCGGACCCGAACTGCCCGAAGACGCCTATGTCGCCGCGCTGCTGGCCGATCTTCGCGCGGATCTTGAGCACGTCGGGGACCGCCGGCTGANTTCGATCTTCTTCGGCGGCGGTACGCCAAGCNTGTTTTCTGCCAAGGCACTGGCGGCGATCNTCGACGGGCTGGAACGGCTGGTCGGCTTTTCCGAGGACATCGAGATCACCCTGGAAGCCAATCCGGGGACGTTCGAACAGGCCAAGTTCCGCGACTACCGCCAGCTCGGCATCAACCGGCTGTCCATTGGCGTGCAGAGCTTCCAGGCCGACAAGCTCAAGGCGCTCGGGCGCATTCACGACGGCGACGAAGCGATTCGCGCCGCCGACATGGCTCGCGCCGCCGGCTTCGACAATTTCAATCTCGACCTCATGCACGGCCTGCCGGACCAGAGCCTGGAGGATGCGTTGAGCGACCTGCGCATCGCCATCGCGCAGCAACCGACGCACCTGTCTTGGTACCAGCTGACCCTGGAGCCAAACACGGTGTTCTGGAGCCAGCCGCCGCAGCTGCCCGAAGACGATATCCTCTGGGACATCCAGGAAGCCGGCCAGGCGCTGCTCGCGGAGCACGGCTATCGCCAGTACGAGACCTCCGCCTACGCCCAGCCCGGGCGGCAGGCGCGGCACAACCTGAACTACTGGACCTTCGGCGATTTCCTCGGCATCGGTGCCGGCGCCCATGCCAAGCTCAGCCACGCCGACGGACGCATTCTGCGCAGCTGGAAGACCCGCCTGCCGAAGGACTACCTCGATCCGGCCAAGGCCTTCCGCGCAGGCGAAAAGCTGCTGGCAGCGGATGAATTGCCCTTCGAATTCCTGATGAATGTGCTGCGCCTCACCGACGGCGTACCGGCCATGCTGTTCACTCAGCGCACCGGACTGCCGCTGGATGTGCTCGCCAAGCCACGGCGCGACGCCGAAGCGCGCGGCCTGCTCTCGGCTGACCCAGCGCGCCTGGCGGCGACGCCGAAGGGCCAGCTGTTTCTCAACGACCTGCTACAGAGCTTCCTGCCTTAAGGACACCGCATGGATTTGCTACTCGACCTGATCGTCACGCTGTCGCGCTGGAGCCGCAGCCACCTGTCCGATATCTCCCTGGCGCTGATGGCCACGCTCTTCGTACTGTTCGGCCCGGCAATCAATACCTGGGTAAAGGGCGCCGTCAGCAGCCTGAACTTCTTTTTCCGCACGCTGATCTTCGTACTGGTCTGCGCGGTGGGCTATGGCCTGGCGATCGTCTTCCTCACCCCGTGGATGACCCAGGGGCTGGCCCACCTGAACAACTACAGCCTGGCGCCGGTGCTGCTGCTGATCTTCTTCCTCATCGGCGTGATCGCCGACCGTAACTAGTGGCCTGGTTGGTAAGGGCAGTTGGTCGATTTCGGCGCCCATGGCCCCCGATACTGTGTTGCTGCGCCTTGTCTCGGAGCCATGTCCATCCGAACTTGCCTTGACCAACTGACCGCACAAGCCAGTAACGCCGCTCAGCCTTCGCGAAGGAAG
>JGI25321J39296_1001846_pt1 | contig 11191 bp, 9 predicted proteins | sample AutmiccommuBRH23_FD_39296 | JGI IMG/M metagenome (IMG submission 39296)
CTCAAGTTCCTCTGCATATTTTCCAGCAATATGGATGAGTTCTTCGAGGTGCGGGTCGCGGGTCTGAAGGAACAGATGCTGGCTCGCTCCACGCAGCGCTCCGTCGACGGCATGACAGCGCGTCAGCAATATCGTGCCGTCAGCGAGATGGCGCATGCGCTGGTGGCCCGGCAATACGCCTTGTTCAATAATGAAATCATTCCCGCCCTGGCAGAACACGGCGTGCATTTCTTCCGCCGCACCCATTGGAATCCGACCCAGGCCGCGTGGATCAAGGACTATTTTTTTCGTGAATTGATGCCGGTGCTGACGCCGGTCGGGCTCGACCCATCCCACCCTTTCCCGCGCGTGCTCAACAAAAGCCTCAACTTTGCCGTGGAATTGTCCGGACGCGACGCCTTCGGCCGCAATTCCGGCGCGGCTGTGGTGCAGGCACCCCGCTCGCTGCCCCGGGTCATACGCATGCCGGAAGACATCGCGGGATGCGAATACGGGTTTGTATTCCTGTCATCGATCCTGCATGCGCACGTTGACGCGCTTTTTTCCGGGATGACGGTGGAAGGCTGCTATCAATTTCGCGTCACCCGCAATTCCGATCTGTTTGTCGATGACGAAGAGACCAAGAACCTGCGCCAGGTGCTGCAGGGCGAATTGCCGCAGCGNCACTATGGGGCAGCCGTGCGCCTNGAAGTGGCCGACAATTGCTCGCCCTCCATGGCCAGCTTTTTGCTGGCACAGTTTGAACTGGAACCGGAGGATCTTTACCAGGAACACGGGCCGGTTAACCTGGTTCGACTGATGCAGATCCCCGACTGGGTCGACCGCCCCGAATTGAAGTTCCCCCCCTTTATTCCTGCCCTGCCCGCCCGGCTGGCCCAGCAGGACGACATCTTTGCGCATATCCGCAAGCACGACATCCTGCTGCACCATCCGTTCGAATCCTTTCAGCCGGTGATTGATTTCATCGAGCAGGCCGCAGCCGACCCCAATGTGCTCGCCATGCGCCAGACCGTCTACCGCACCGGCACCGATTCCAAACTGATGATGGCGCTGATTCGCGCCGCACAGTCGGGTAAGGAAGTCACCGTGGTGGTCGAGCTGCTGGCACGTTTCGACGAGGAAGCCAACATCAACTGGGCTGCAAAACTGGAGGAAGTCGGCGCGCACGTGGTGTATGGCGTAGTTGGCCACAAGACCCACGCCAAGCTGGCGCTGGTCATCCGCCGTGAAGACGGCGTGCTGCGTCGCTATGCCCACCTGGGCACCGGCAATTACCATGCCCGCACTGCGCGCATGTATACCGACTTCGGCCTGCTGACCACCGATGAAGCCATCACCGCAGACGTCAACAGTCTGTTCACCCAGATTACGGGGCTTGGCAAAGCAGGCAAACTCCAGCGTCTGTGGCAGTCGCCGTTTACCCTGCACAGCGAAGTCATCGCTGCGATTACACATGAAGCCGAATTGGCCGCGGCCGGCAAACGGGCGGTGATCATCGCCAAGATGAATGCACTGCTCGAACCCCAGGTGATCGCTGCCCTCTATGGCGCGTCCCAAGCCGGCGTCAAGATCGATCTGATCGTTCGCGGCGTATGTGCCCTCCGCCCCGGTATAGCCGGCCTGTCGGAAAATATCCGGGTGCGCTCCGTGGTCGGACGGCTGCTGGAACACACCCGTATTTTCTATTTCCGCAATAACGGTGATGAGCAGGTGTTTTTGTCGAGTGCCGACTGGATGGACCGCAATTTCTTCCGCCGCATCGAAACCGGGTTTCCCGTGCTGAGTCCCAAGCTTAAAAAACGCGTGATTGCCGAAGGCCTGAAGCCTTATTTGCGCGACAATGTTCAAGCTTGGGAAATGCAGTCAGACGGCAGCTATCGCCGCCGCAAGACACGTCGGGCAAAGCTCTACAGCGCGCAGACGGAGTTGTTGGGTTTATTGACCAAACCATCCTGATTCTGCCGGGCAATCCTTCTTTCTTTCCCTTGGATGCCGGCGGGTGCCGGCCCTGGCCACCGATGCACTGGCACACCTCCGATAACGATTTCATGGTCCTCCTGCAAGCGTCTTCGCCAAGGTCCATGAAAATATAAAGTTGGGTGAATCCCATAATATCTGGTCTAATCCAGTATTAACTGTGTGGGGTTCGGACGTCATGTGCGTCACACAAAATCAACCCGGCCTTAAATTTTCTTGGCCATGCGTGCCGGAAATAGTTGCTGGCATCATGACTTGCTTGAATTCATAACTAAAAGGACTCTCACAATGCGTATCTCCCCCTTGTTCCTTCGTATCCTGGCCGCAGCCCTGGTTTCAGCAGGTGCGATCAGCGCACACGCAGCCGACGGCAAATTCTACGACCCCTCCAATGCCGCCAGCCCGACCGGCAAAACGATCGGTTATGAGCTGAACAAAACCATTGGCTGCCCGGGTCAGAACCTGACCGGCACCCCGTGCAAGGATGGCAAGCCTGCGGATAGCGACGGTGACGGCGTCATCGACAGCAAAGACAAGTGCCCGGGCACCCCGGCTGGCCGCAAGGTCAATGCCGACGGCTGTGAACTGGATCGCGATGGCGACGGAATTGTAGATGGAGATGATGCCTGTCCGGACGTCTATGCCAAGACTGCTGATGGCTGCCCGCTTCCTGCTGCTGCTGCCGAAGCCGCACCCAAAGCAGCGCCCGTAGCTGCACCGGCCGCAGACCCGACGCCCGTCAGGAAACTGGTTCTGGAAGGCGTGAATTTCGATTATGACAAGGCCACCCTGCGCCAGGAAGACCTCGCCATCATTGATAAAAATGCTGAGGATTTGAAAACCTGGGGCGATGTGGACGTGGAAATTGCCGGTCATACCGATAATCGTGGCAGCGACAAATACAATATGCATTTGTCCCAGCACCGCGCCGCAGCGGTACGCACCTACCTGATCAGCAAGGGAATCTCCGCTGACCGCCTGACTGCCAAGGGTTATGGCGAATCGCAGCCGATTGCCGACAACAACACGGATGAAGGGCGCTTCCAGAATCGTCGCGTCGAACTGATTCAGCATCGTTAATCTGCTCACTCGGGAGAAAACGCAAAATGGGGACTTTGGTCCCCATTCTGCGTTTTGGCGCTTGCCGGGCAGGATCTTGTGCAGAGTCCAGGGCACCGCGGTTTGTGCAGACGGGTGACGATGCCAGACAACGCAACCCGGGCAATGGCCTCATGGAGTACTTGTCCGCCCCCCCGCTACTGCATTGTATTTTCTGCCATTTATTCAAGAATAGCCTTTGTCCTACAAGGGATACCTACAATCGCCTATACGGCGTGCCGGTGCCGACCTGTAACTTGGCTCCACCTCGCTGAGGCTTAGTAAACACATAAGTCAGCGGATCCTGTTTGTAGTCGATACGGTGCTGGAATTGATCCTGGATCACCCGATGACACATCCCTGATCGCATACTTAAATCTCTTACCACGAAGAATTTTTCGAAAACATCAATCAACAAATAGACGGAAGGCTAAACATGCGAACCACACCTTTACTATTGAACCTCCTGGGCGCGGCCCTGCTTTCAGCCGGTGCGATCTCCGCCCATGCTGCCGATGACCGTTTTTACGATCCCCGCAATGCGGCAAGCCCCACAGGATTCACCATCGGCCACGAACTGTTCAGAACGATCGGCTGCCCCGGCCGTGGGCTTCTGGATACACCCTGCCCTGTGCCGCCCGCTGATAGCGACGGTGATGGCGTAACCGACGATAAAGACAAGTGTCCCGACACGCCCGCTGGACGCAAGGTGAATGCGGACGGCTGTGAGCTTGATCGTGACGGCGACGGCATTGTTGACGGCGACGATGCCTGCCCCGACGTCTATGCCAAAACGCCCAATGGATGTCCCGAGCCGGTTGCAGCCACACCCCCTGCCGAGACGCTCGCACCGCCCGCCGGCGGCTACGCTGCTGGCTCGGCGACCGAAGCTGCCGACATCCCGCGCAGGCTGGTACTGGAAGGCGTGAACTTCGACTTCGACAAGGCCACGCTTCGCCAGGCAGACCGCGACATCATCGATCAGAATGCCGCTGACCTTAAGGAATGGGGAGACGTGAAAGTTGAAATCTCCGGGCACACCGACAGCATTGGTAGCGATCGCTACAACATGGGTTTATCGCTGCGTCGTGCCAATTCGGTGCGCAACTACCTGATCAGCAAAGGGATTGCTGCTGAACGCCTGGTCACCAAAGGCTACGGCGAAGCCCAGCCCATTGCCGATAACGAAACGGAAGAAGGACGCTTCAAGAATCGTCGCGTGGAATTGAATCAGATTAAAAACTGAGTCTGCGCGGCTTCACTCAAGTGTGCGTGTAACGGGGACTTCGGTCCCCGTTTTGATTGGGCGCGCATCGGCAGTTCATAAACAGCCTCTTCGACTCCGCATCGGCGCAGGCCCGTGAGCTGGAATCGAATGCTTCATTCCCTTCTCCGGCACGGCAGGCCCTGTCAACAAAGCTTCACCCCGATGCCATGCATGTGTCATGCCCGCGTGGCTTGATAGTGCCATGTTGAATCGCGTCACTCTCATGTTCCGCGCACGCCGTGACGGCTACACCCGGCAGCCTACAGCTAGCACGCTGGGAGCCGACAGCCAGTCGACTTCGGCAATGCCGGATTTACCCCCCCACGGCGCGCCCTCGCCCCGCCATTACCGCACATTGTGGATTTCAGACATCCATCTCGGTACCGCCGGTTGCCAGGCCCGCTATCTGCTTGATTTCCTGAAACACAACGAATCCGACACGCTCTTCCTGGTGGGCGACATCATTGACGGCTGGCAGCTGCGACGCGGCTGGTACTGGCCGCAGTCGCATAATGACGTGGTGCAAAAGCTCCTGCGCAAGGCGCGCAAGGGCACGCGGGTCATCTATGTGCCCGGCAACCACGATTCGATGGCACGGCAGTTCATCGGACTGGCGTTCGGCGATATCGAAGTCGCCGATGAAGTCATCCATGTCACGGCCGACGGCCGACGTTTTCTGGTTACCCACGGCGACCTGTTTGACGGCGTGATGCAGCACGCACGCTGGCTGGCCTATCTGGGCGACACGGGCTACACCCTGATTCTTGCACTGAACCGCTGGTTCAATCGCATGCGGGCCCGAATGGGGTACCCCTACTGGTCGCTGTCGCAATACATCAAGCACAAGGTCAAGAATGCAGTCAGCTTCATTACCGCATTCGAGAAAGTGATGACCGACGAAGCCCGCCGCCGCAATTGCGACGGCGTCATCTGCGGCCACATCCACCAGGCTGAGATCCGCACGCTCGACGGGCTGACCTATTGCAACGACGGCGACTGGGTTGAGAGTCTGACCGCGCTCGCCGAAAACGCCGACGGCAGTCTCGAAATCATCCACTGGCCGCATTGCCTCGACGAAGCCCCTTCCCCCCGCAAGACCCCTGTGATGGAGACGCCATGAAAGTCATGATCGTTACCGATGCCTGGACACCGCAAGTCAACGGCGTGGTGCGCACGCTCACCACCACCCGCCGCGAAATGCAGGCCATGGGGCATGAGGTGGATATTCTCTCGCCCGTCGAATTCCGCACCGTGCCTTGCCCCACTTACCCCGACATCCGGCTTTCGGTGCTGGCGGGCAACGCTGCGCAACAACGCATACGGGACTATGCGCCGCATGCGTTGCACATCGCCACCGAGGGACCGCTGGGCCTCGCCGCACGTCGTTACGCCCTCCGCAACGGCCTGCCCTTCACCACGGCGTATCACACCCGCTTTCCGGAGTACATCAAGGCCCGCACCGGCATGCCGCTTGCTTGGACTTACCGCTTTTTGCGCTGGTTCCACGGTCCGGCACGCGCCGTGATGGCCCCCACGCCCGCGGTCAAATCCGACCTGGAGGCCTTCGGTTTTCGCAATGTCGTGCTGTGGTCGCGCGGCGTCGATCTCGACGTATTCAAGGTGCAGACCTCGCATCGCCTGAATACCGAACATCCGATTTTTCTCTACGTCGGCCGTGTTGCCGTTGAGAAGAACGTCGAAGCGTTTCTCAAACTGGATTTGCCCGGTTCCAAATGGGTGGTCGGCGACGGCCCGGCGATGGCCGGTCTGCGGGTCCGCTATCCCGACGCGAATTATCTGGGTGTATTGAAGCAGCCGGAGTTGGCCGAAGTCTATGCGGCTGCCGATGTGTTCGTCTTCCCAAGCAAAACCGATACTTTTGGCTTGGTATTGCTGGAAGCCATGGCCTGCGGCCTTCCCGTTGCCGCCTACCCGGTCACCGGCCCGATCGATGTGCTGGGCGATTCGGCGGCGGGCGTGATGCATGACGATCTTCGCGTCGCCTGCCTTGCCGCTCTCAATATCGATCGCGCCATCGCCCGCGCCCATGCAGAAAAATTCTCCTGGCGCGCCGCAACCGAGCAGTTTGTCAGCCACCTGCATCCTGTTCGCGCCGCTCGTAAAACGGAGGCGGTGCCGGCCTGAACGGGCTATCGGTCCCCTTTCTGGCAAAACATGGGGAAGATGGAGGGACAGGCTCCCTGCCATGACTTGAAATAGCTGCAGCTGCCCCCATCTCTCGCACGTCGTAATTGTTTGTTTTATGGGAGATAGAGGCATGACCGCCAGCACCAAAGAAACCCTGGGCTTCCAGACCGAAGTCAAACAGCTGCTGCAGCTGATGATCCATTCCTTGTATTCCAACAAGGACATATTCCTGCGCGAACTGATTTCCAACGCCGCCGACGCGTCCGACAAGCTGCGCTTCGAAGGCTTGTCCGACGCCGCGCTGTTCGAAAACGACAGCGAGCTCAAAATCCGCATCGCGTTCGACCGCGACGCCCGTACGCTGACCATCACCGACAACGGCATCGGCATGAACCGGCAGGAAGTCATCGAGCACATCGGCACCATCGCCAAGTCCGGCACCCGCGAATTCTTCTCCAAACTGTCCGGCGACCAGAAGAAGGACGCCGCGCTGATAGGCCAGTTCGGCGTCGGCTTTTATTCCGCCTTCATCGTCGCCGACCGCGTGACGCTCACCACCCGCCGTGCCGGCCTCACGCCCGAGCATGGCGTGCGCTGGGAATCCGAGGGCGCCGGCGACTACACGCTGGAAACCGTCGACAAGCCCGGCCGCGGCACCGAGATCGTGCTGCATCTGCGCGAAGACGCCGACGAGTTCCTCTCCGACTACAAGATCAAGTCGATCATCCGCACCTATTCCGACCACATCACTCTGCCCATCGTGATGAAGAAGACCGAATGGAAGGACGGCGTGGAAACGCCCACCCTTGATGACGAAACCGTCAACCGCGCCTCGGCGCTGTGGGCGCGCCCCAAAAAGGACGTCACCGAAGACGAATACAACGAGTTCTACAAGCACGTGGCCCACGACCATGAGCCGCCGCTGGCCTGGTCGCACAACCGCGTCGAAGGCAAGCAGGAATACATCTCGCTGCTCTACGTGCCGTCGCACGCGCCGTTCGACCTCTATAACCGCGAAAGCCGCCACGGCATCAAGCTCTATGTGCGCCGCGTCTTCATCATGGACGACGCCGAACAGTTGATGCCGCAATACCTGCGCTTCGTGCGCGGGGTGATCGACTCGGCCGACCTGCCGCTCAACGTCTCGCGCGAGATCCTGCAATCCAGCCGCGACATCGACGCCATCAAAAACGGCTCGGTGAAGAAGGTGCTGGGCCTGCTGGAAGACCTGGCCGAAAACCAGCCCGAGAAATACGTCGAATTCTGGAAAGAATTCGGCAAGGTGCTGAAAGAAGGCCCGGGCGAAGACTTCGCCAACAAGGACCGCATCGCCGGCTTGCTGCGCTTTGCTTCCACCCACGCCGACACCGACGCGCAGATCGTGTCGCTCAAGGACTATGCCGGCCGCATGAAAGAAGGCCAGAAGGATATCTACTACATCACCGCAGACAGCTTTGCCGCAGCCCAGCACAGCCCGCACCTCGAAATCTTCCGCAAGAAAGGTATCGAAGTCCTGCTGCTGTCCGACCGCGTCGACGAATGGCTGACCGGCAACCTCAACGAATTTGGCGGCAAGCCGATGAAATCCATCGCCAAGGGTGGACTGGACCTCGGCGAACTCGAAGACGAAACCGAGAAAACCGCGCAGAAGGAAGCCGAAGATGCGATGAAGCCCCTGGTCGAACGCATCCAGACCGCACTCGGCGAGCGCGTCAAGGCAGTCCGCGTCACCCACCGGCTCACCGACTCGCCTGCTTGTCTGGTCACCGGCGAAGCCGACATGAGCGCCAACCTCGAACGCCTGCTCAAGGCCGCCGGCCAGGCCGCGCCCTCCGTGAAGCCAACACTGGAGATCAACCCGTCACACGCACTGGTTACTCGCCTCGATACCGAATCCGACGAAGACCGCTTCGCCGACTGGGCCAACCTGCTGTTCGAGCAGGCGCTGCTGGCGGAGGGGGGTCAGCTGGATGATCCGGCCAGTTTTGTGCGGCGGTTGAATGGGTTGCTGGCGATGCTGCCGGGTTAAGCGCAGACTTGTAAAGCAAACCGTCAACGCGACTGAGGCATCCAAAACGGAATCCTCAGTCGCGTTTTTTATTGCGCCCCCATTGGAATGCTGCAATCCTAGACCTTATAAATTTGTTGATCCTAGCCCCTTTCATCGAGGCCACAGAGAGCACATGAGCCAAGCGCTAAAACAATGCCCTATTTGTAAGCTAGACAACCAGATGGTTGTAGCGGAACGCGATTATGGGGACAAGACAACTTACGACTGCTCCCGCTGCGGGCGCTACACAATTTCTCGCACTGCCGAGGTAAATGCAAAGAGAAAAGAAGAATCGCCTCAACTTTCGGGCTGGTTGAGAGAAAGAAATTTATTAGGCATAGAAATACCCATGCTGACTTCCACTTTCATTGAAGAAGTCATCGCGACTCTCCCGAACTACAGCCCGCTTGAAAAACAGAACAAGTTGCTCAAAGCAGTTGAATTGCTTACAAACTATCCCGGAAAAGAAGTTGTACTCATTCCTGAACACGCGACATCGTTAGCGTGGGCACAAAATGAAACCGAATTGCGTTACTACGTGAAGTCACTAATAGAGCGAGGGCTGCTCGAAATCAGTGGTGAAGGTAATAGAAGCCTTTCTGACCTTTTGTATCCAGTGGTCATCACTGCAAAAGGTTGGGAACATCTTGAAAGAGACGATTCCGACATGGCCACAAAAACTCAAGTATTTGTGGCCATGTCTTTTGATAAAGCGTTGCTGTCAATTTACGAGAATGCAATCGCACCAGCCGTCTCAGCGACGGGTTATCGGCCATATCGGGTGGACTCGTCACCTCATCTTGATCGAATTGATGCAAAAATCATTGCTGAAATACGAAGCTCTAGGTTCATTGTCGCTGATGTCACACAGCAAAAATCAGGCGTCTATTATGAGGCGGGTTTTGCATATGGCCTGGGGTTACCTGTCATCTGGTGTGTCCGCCATGATGATTTGAAAAATGTGCATTTTGATACACGCCAATACAATCACATCGTATGGGAAAACGAGGCTGAACTTAGAGAAAAGTTGGAGGACTTCATCCTCGCGACTATCGGAAAAAAAGTGGCCTAAACAGCGCGGACAAAGGGGACAGACCACGGTTTTCACTGTACGTCCGCGAAGACTGTGGTCTACCCCCTTTATTTACGCGAATATTTATGCGCATAGATGGATAACTTAACGCCATTCGTTCAATAAACTTTCATTTAATTTTCAATGGTGTCGCGCATCTGATACTTGACAACTGTAATCGAACGATTACAGTTGTCCCATGTACACGATCAAGCGTACCGAAACATTCACCAACTGGTTTGACGGTATCAAGGATGGCCAGACACGAGGTCGACTGGCCGCTCGACTGCGCAAAGCCACGCTGGGGAATCTGGGCGAGTCCAGTCGGCGAAGGCGTCTTCGAGATGCGTGAACACTTCGGTCCGGGCTGGCGCATGTATTACATCCAGCGCGGCGCCACCCTGATCGTGATGCTGGGCGGCGGCGATAAATCCACGCAANCTGCCGATATCGCCAAGGCCATCAAACTNGCCGCAACCCTGGAGGACTGNACATGACCAAGAAAACCAAGATCGCCGATCTGCCTGAATTTGACGCCGCCGAATACCTGGATGACGAACAGGCNGTCGCCGCCTATCTGACCGCCGTGCTGGAAGAGAANGACCCTGCCCTGCTGGCCGCAGCGCTGGGCGATGTTGCTCGCGCACGCGGCATGACGGAAATCGCCAAGGCTTCCGGCCTCACCCGCGAAGCNCTGTATCGAGCCTTGCGCGCCGATGCACAACCCCGCTTCGATACCGTCAGCCGGGTTTGCGCTGCGCTGGGGGTAAAGCTGGTGGCGCAGCCTATCCCGCATTGAGGCTGGCAATTCAATCGAAGCTCATCATTTTGATTCCGGTGGCCAACCATAACCGGGCTTCTGGCAGCTTAACCTCAGGAGCGATCCAGACGCCTTAAGAAACCTTCACGCGACCCAGCATTGATCCAGCCAGTGGCGATCGTTTTGCTGTGCGCGCTATTCACCCGGCCACGATGGATGTGAGAGGGAGAGGCTGGAAAGATCAGCAGCTTGCCCCGTTCCGCCACTTCGTGATGCTGTTGCCAGTGGAATTCGGTGCCGGCCTCATCCACAGAATTGCAGTAGAGGATCCAGGCCAGCACGCGGTGCACCGGCTCGGTGGCTTCATCGCTAATCGTCCAGTCGCAGTGCCACTGCCGGAAGCCCTCGCCGGGCGCGTAACGCTGCAGGTTAAACACCGGCATCTCAAACAACTCCTGGTCCGGGCAGACCTGTCGGAACAGCGGTCGCTCCTGCAGGTAGCGCTCCAGGCCTGCCGAGACACCCCGCACGATCACATCTGCAAGTGCGAATGCCTCGGGATCTGAACGGCTGAACGCCACGAGGCTGATGTCCGTCGAGACCTTGGCAGGTTCCGCGTCACTGCCGCCGGAACCGAAGGCCACGCCCGGCCGCTGCAGATCGTGGCGCCGCGCAAAGAAGTCCATGACGCCATCAGCAACAGACTCGAAGCCGGCATTTTGGTAACGACCGATCAGCTGCATGCCCGGGGCCCCTTCCAAGAGATGGCGATCACGGCATCCCGCCGTTGCCAGTGACGCCGCGAACGGCTCAAGGCTG
>JGI25321J39296_1001869_pt1 | contig 11035 bp, 11 predicted proteins | sample AutmiccommuBRH23_FD_39296 | JGI IMG/M metagenome (IMG submission 39296)
CCTGATAGACCGCATAGTTGACGAACGCCGGGTCCATGACGATGTCGCGGTGGTTGGCCAGGAACAGATAGGCTCGGCCCTGCTGGAGCTGCTCCAGGCCGGAAAAGGTCACGCCGTCGGTAGCGCGTTCGATCGTGCGGTCGATGTAGGCTTCGATCTTGTGCTGCAGTGCGTCTACCGTGCGGATACTGGCGAACTGCTTGCGCAACCTCCGCGAAATGACTGGCTTGATCAGCCAGCCCATGCTGTCGGCCAGTCGCGGGAAACGGAAGTGCGCCAGAATGTCGAGAAACTCGCGATCGGCGAACAGGCGCGCCATGACCAGCGGTACTTCGGCGTCGGCGTAGGGTCGGATGGCTTCGAATTCGTCCATCATGCTCTCTGTAAAGGAAACGAGGAACGGGCCTGCAACGGATGGGCAGGCAATTTGCGGAACGGACCGGAGCCGGCTGGCTCATACTCATCGAGTAAACGGCCGTTTCGCCTCATGCCTGTGAAATCCTGCTTGCGGCCCAGGGTGCCCAATTGCGGGACACACCGAGTCGGTCTTCTAAAGGTTCGAATCAGCGACCTTTAAAGACGGCGATTATAGCGACAAGTCACGCGGAGGACCGATGCTGGAAACACAGCTCTTTCATTGCCCTTATTGCGGCGAGCCGGTCGAGGCCGTNCTCGATCTCAGNGCGGGCGATCAGCAGTACATCGAGGACTGCGCCGTGTGCTGCCGGCCGATCGTCTTCGANCTGCGTACGGACGGTGAACAGTGGCAGCTGGAAACCCGCGGGGAGGACGAATGATGCGGCGTATCTACGAGCCGCGCGATCTGCTGGAGGCGGAGATGCTCAGCGGCATGTTGATTGCCGAGGGCATCGAGGCATTCCTGGCGGGTAGTCATCTGATCGGCGCCATGGGCGAGCTGCCGGCGGCCGGGCTGCTCGGACTGATGGTTGCGGATGCGGATGCCGAGCGGGCACGTCAGCTGATCGCTGCGTACAATGGCGCCGAGCCGTTGCCGGGCGATGAACCGGAGAGTTACCCCGGCGAACTGATCTGCTGACGAGTCTTTTTATGTGCGGTCGCTACGCCCTTTTCCGCTGGAGCCAGGACTTCGCTGCCTTGCCCGGCTTCCCCTCTGATCAGCAACCGCACTGGAGCCTCGCGCCTGGCGCTTCGGTGCTGCTGCTGCGNNAGGTCGATGNGCAGTTGCAGCTCAGCCGCGTGCGCTGGGGGCTGACCCCGGCCTGGCTTACCGATCTGACGCGCACCCCTGCCCAGGCCCGGGCAGAAACCATCAGCGAACAGCCTATGTTCCGCGAGGCGTTTCGCCAGCGGCGCGGGTTGCTGCCGGCCAACGGCTTCTACGAATGGCGTGGCGCGGCGCGCAAGCGCCCGTACTGGATGACCAGCGAAGGCTCGCTCGGCTATTTCGCCGCNCTCTGGGAAGCCTATCCGGTACAGGGTCATACGTATCTGAGCNCCGCCGTGGTGACGCTGCCCGCGGCTACGCTGCGTCGGCCACTGATGCTTGATGAAGCCGGGCAGGCCGCCTGGCTCGATCCCGAAACACCGCTCGAGACATTGCAGGCGCTGCTGGCCCAGCCTCAGCCNGCCTTGCGTGAGCGCCCNCTGGCAACCGTGGTGAATGACCCGCGTATCGACGGGCCGGAGTGCCTCACGCCGGCGTGAACCGGCGCGGCTGCNTCGTCGTCACACCCTGAACTGGTTGATCAGGCGACGCTGCTGTTCGGCCAGGCGCGTCAACCCGGCACTGGCCTGGCTGGCNTCCTCGGCGCCACCGGCAACTTCCTGCGCGACCTGACCGATGTTGGTGACGTTGCGGTTGATGTCTTCGGCCACCGCGCTCTGCTCCTCGGCGGCACTGGCGATCTGGTTGTTCATGTCGTTGATCAGCGAGACCGCCTGGGTGATCGCCTGCAGCGCCTCGGCCGCGGCATCCGCCTGCTCGACGCTGCGCTGGGTGCGGCTCTGGCTCTGCTCCATCACCTGCACCACATCCCGCGTGCCGTTCTGCAGCTGCTGGATCATCTGCTGGATCTCGCCGGTCGCCTGCTGCGTCTTCTGCGCCAGGTTNCGGACCTCGTCGGCCACGACGGCGAAGCCGCGTCCCTGCTCGCCGGCGCGGGCCGCCTCGATTGCNGCNTTGAGGGCGAGCAGGTTGGTTTGCTCGGCAATGCTGCGAATGGTCACCAGGATGGCGTCGATGTTCTCGCTGTCGCGGGCCAGGGTCTGCACCACCTCCACCGCGCGGCCGATCTCGTCGGCCAGTTCGGTGATGGTCGAGCCGGTGTCCTGCACGATGTGCCGGCCCTGATTGGCCGCACGATCGGCATTGTTGGCGGCTTCGGCGGCCTGGGTCGCGTTGCGCGCCACGTCCTGGGCGGTGGCGGTCATTTCGTGCACGGCAGTGGCCACCAGCTCGATTTCCGCCAGCTGGGTCTGCACGCCCTTGTCGGTGCGGATGGCGATGTCGGCGGTGTGCTCGGAGGCATCGCTGACCTTCTGCACCGAGCTGACGACCTCGCCGATCATGCCCTGCAGGCGCGCGAGGAAGGCGTTGAAGCCGGCGGCGATCTGGCCTAGCTCGTTGCGACTGTCGATGTTCAGGCGCTGGGTCAGGTCGCCTTCGCCCTGACCGATGTTGTCCAGCATGACCACCATTTCGCGCAGCGGGCGGGTGATGCGGCGGCTGATCAGCCAGATCGCCAGCAGNCCGGCAAGGCCGATCAGCACACCGATGACNAGCATGGTGGCAAGGCTGCTGCGGCTTTCGTCGGCGAGGGCGACCATCAACTGGTCCAGCTCCTTCATCACCTCGGCGGTCGGCAGCTCCAGCANCAGCACCCAGCGGGCCTCGGTGCCGGCAAAGGAAAACGGCAGGAACAGCGCGACGCGGCCACGGGCCTGATCGATTCGATAGTGGGTCTGACCGGCCGGCAACTGCTTGACCAGTGCCTGCTCCTCGGCGTCGAGTATCTGTGCGGCGGGCTTGCCGATAAGGCTGGTGTCGCGGCTGTAGGCGGCAAGGCGGCCGTTGTTGGAGATCAGCGCGATCTGGCCGACGCCACCGTAGAGCTGGGCGTTGGCCTCGCTCAGCAGCTGTTGGATGAAGTCGACGCTGATGTCCGCGCCGACGATACCGTGGAACTTGCCCTCGATTATGATCGGCGCATTGAACGACGACAGCAGCGACGTCTTGCCATTCATCTCGTAGGGTGCTGGATCGCCTACGCAGGGCTTGAGCTGCTCGCGCGGGCAGAGGTAGTACTCGCCGGCGCGCACGCCGGTTTCCAGCAGGCGGGTGTCCTCGATGTCGGTGAGCTTGTCGACCACCATCTGGCCGCTGGCGTCGCGGTAGATCCAGNTGGCGAAGCGGCCGTCGACCATGCCNGGGGCGTCGCCGCGGTACATGACGTCGTTGACGTCCACGCCGTTGGGCTCCCAGGCGATGTAGGTGCTGGTCAGATTGGGGTTCTCGAGCAGGGTCTGTCGCGCCAGATTGATCAGCTCTTCGCGCGTCAGGTTGGCCATCGGCATCCCTTCGTCATCGCTGAGGCCNGTCANGGTGTGTACTCGAGCGAGGCCGGTGGCGATCTGCAGGGGGGCCTGGAGTTGTGCCTGGATGCGGCTGACCTGGGTNTGGGCGAGGGCAGTGACGCGCTGCTCGACCATGCCGTCGATCAGCGAACGGGTCCGCTCCTCGACCAGCGCCTGGCTGCGCATTCCGGAAACCATCGCATACAGCAGAAGTGCGGCGATCACGGCCAGGGTGCAGGCGCCGGCCAATGCGGCGAAGGCGGTCTGGATGGATCTGAACATGTGCGGAACTCCAATTGCGCAGCGGATAAGGAGGCTATCGGCAGGATTTGCGACAACTGCAGCGGTACGTTCGGTTGCCTGACAGGTGGGTCCGCGATAGGGTCTGTTCCCGTTTCGTACGCGGCCGCGCCCCGGCCCTGCGGGTTGCGCGGCAAATGGCGCCATGCGGCGTTGCGGGACTTGGCAAGGGAACCACCATTACCTGCGTCCCGCGCCTGCGGAACGCCGCCCGGCCATGGCGCCATTTGGCGCAGCAACGTGGCTTGCGACGAAACGGGAACAGACCCTAGGATACGGCGCAGGTTTTCCGGAGAGACTCGATGTTCAAGCCGCACAGATTGTCGCTGTTGGTCGCCGCTGCCGTGCTGGCGGGCTGTCAGGCCGTCAACACCACCAGCGGCGGCGCCGTAGGCGTCGACCGCAAGCAGTACATGTTCAGCATGCTGTCGACCGAGCAGGTCAACCAGATGTACGCCCAGTCTTATCAAGAGACGCTCAGTGCGGCGTCAAGCAAGGGTGTGCTGGAGAAAAACAGCGCAATCACCAAGCGGGTCAACGGTATTGCCCAGCGGCTGATCGCCAAGGTGCCGGTGTTCCGCCCCGATGCCGCGCAATGGAGCTGGGAGGTCAACGTCATCGACAGCCCGGAGCTTAACGCCAACTGCGGCCCGGGCGGCAAGATCATCTTCTACACCGGCCTGATCGAGAAGCTGAAGCTCACCGACGACGAGATCGCGGCCGTGATGGGCCACGAGATCGCCCACGCATTGCGCGAGCACGGCCGCGAAGCCATGTCCAAGGCCTATGGCGTGCAGATGGCGACGCAGCTGGGTTCGGCCATGGGCGTCGGCACCGGCGGCCTGCAGCTGGCGAACATGGGTGTGGAATATCTGATGACGCTGCCCAACAGCCGCGGCAACGAGAACGAAGCGGATCTGATCGGCCTGGAACTCGCGGCGCGCGCGGGCTACAACCCGAATGCAGCGATCACGCTGTGGGAGAAGATGGCTTCGGCCGGTGGTTCGGCACCGCCCGAGTTCATGAGCACGCACCCGTCGTCCACCACCCGCACCGCGGCGTTGAAGACGAATATTCCGAAAGTGATGCCGCTCTACGAACAGGCCCGCAGCGGCCGTTGAGCGATGACCTGTCGCCGGCCGTTCAGGCCGGCGACAGCAGCGTCGAAAGGGGTGTCTCGATACCCAGTTGCTGATGCACGCCTTCGAGGTCGATGAGCGTGTGGATTTCCTCGATATCGCCAGCCGGGTTCAGCGTCCAGACGCTCATCACGGCAATGGCGAGAATCTTGTCGGCGACCGAGTAGCCGAACAGCGGCGTCGCCAGCGTTCCCATCGCCGTGCTTGAGGTGACCACCTTGTGGCCCTCGCAGATGCACTCATCCACCACCACTTCCAGATCCGGCATGGCTGTACGCACATTGCGCACGAGCTCGGCGAAACCTGCGCTGTTCAGCGGCTGGCCGATGAATGAGCCCTTGTAGGCGAAATACTTGCTCTGCATCTGTTCGGAAAGGGCCAGGCGGCCCTTGTTCCAGCTCAGATCGATATGGTTGCAGACTCGTTTCTTGCGTCCATCCGCTGACATGCAGCCTGATCTCCTCGGGGGCGCTGATGTGCGCTGCGGTAGCGCACTCTATCAGCTCCCCGGTGGCGCAGATTTGCGCTGGGTATCAGCCTGAGACAATCGTGCTCATGGACAGCGCCTGATAGCCGGCGTACAGCGCGAGTGCGGCAAAGCCGGCCGCGGCGACCCGGCGGATCAGCGTCAACGGCAGGCGGTCGGCGGCGAAGTGGGTGATCAGCACCACCGGAACGTTGGCCAGCAGCATGCCGACCGTGGTGCCGAGGATGACCAGAATGAATTCCGGATACTGTGCGGCGAGCATCACCGTCGCGACCTGGGTCTTGTCGCCCATCTCGGCAATGAAGAAGGCGATCGTTGTCGCGACGAAGGGGCCGTAGGCGCGGCCCAGCTTGGCGTCGTCGTCATCCAGTTTGTCCGGCACCAGCGTCCACAGCGCGACCGCGGCGAAGCTTGCCGCCAGTATCCAGCTCAGCGCCACCGGCGAAAGCAGGCTCGATACCCAGCTTCCGACCGCGCCGGCGGCGGCATGGTTGGCCAGTGTGGCGACGACGATGCCCCAGATTATCGGCCACGGTCGCCGATAACGCGCCGCCAGCAGCAGCGCGAGCAACTGCGTCTTGTCGCCGATTTCGGCGAGCGCAACGATCAGGGTGGGGACGAAAAACGATTCCAAGCGGCATTCCTTTAGGGCGGGTCGACAGATTCACCATGACATGCGCAGCCTGCCCGCCCGGGTCAGGTGTACATGTCATGGGTCTTGTCAAACCTGGCCTGGCGTATCGTTACGCGCTGGCCGGTCGCATGCGCCATGGTCTGCGGACCAAGTATGTTGACGCATGCCGGACGAGCAGGGCGCTCGTCGGAGACTACTCCCCCAAGGACGGCGGCGAGTTTGCCGCAACCGGCCGGTCGGTGCAACCGCCGGTCGCGGGCATCAGGGGCGCACGGCGCGGTAGATACGGAAGCCGTCGCGCTCGGCAAGCGTGTGACAGGGGCCAAGATGCTGCTCGACCAGGGGGGGATACCTGAGGAACGCGTTGGCTACCAGGCGCAGCTCGCCATCGCTGACCAGGTGCTCGGCCGCGTGCTCGATCAGCGCCTCGCTGGCCCGGTAGCTGGTGTGCACGCCCTGGTGGAACGGCGGGTTACTGACGATCGCCGCCAGGTGTCGTGGCGCGGCGTCGATGCCATCCCCGGCAATCACTTCAGCTTCGAGTCCGTTCGCGGCGAGCGTCCTGCGGCTGCTCTCGATGGCGAAGGCGTCCACATCCAGCAGCAGCAGATTGCTTTGCGGATAGCGACGCTTGAGCGTGGCGCCGAGAATGCCGGCCCCACAGCCGAAGTCGAGCACGCGCCCACTTGGGAGGTCATCGAGATGCTCGAGCAGCAGGGCGCTGCCGACATCCAGGCGACCATGGCTGAACACGCCGGGCAGGCTGATGACCTGCAACGGGCCGTCCGCCAGCTCGAGGGTGAAATGGTGCGCCAGGGCGTCCAGTTCGGGAGCAGCAGGTGCCTGCTCGACCATTACCTGCCAGAGCTGGCAGTGGCGGGCGCTGTCGAGCTTGCGTGCGCGGCCTAACCCGGCCAGTTGCCTGGCGGCGCGCTCGACGCCGGCACGTTTCTCGCCGACCAGATACAGCGGCCGTCCGTTGAGGCGCGCCGCCAGCGTTTGCAGCATATAGTCGGTGAGTTCGCGGGATTTCGGCAGGAACAGCACGGCGGCGTCGAACTCGCCCGGTACCGGTGCGACGCCAAAGCTGCAACGCCCGCCGAAGCGACGGTCCAGCAATTGCTGCTCGCCTGCATGCCAGCTCCAGCCAACCGCGGCGGGAAGCTGACCCAGCAGGTCGTCGGCGGGCGGCCCGGCCAGCAGCAGCCGGCCTTGAAACAGCTCGGCCTGACGCAGCAGCACTTCGCTTCGAGGGTCCATTGGCGTCTCCCGGAAAAAGTCGGGGAGCTTAGGGGCTATCGGCGTTTTCTCGCAAGCCGGGACGCCCAGCCCCTGGGCCGGTGCTCAGTTCACCTGCCGAATCGGCGCGCCGGCAAAGAAGGCCGTTGCGTTCTCGGCGAGCTGGCCGACGATGCGCTGGCGCGCCTCGCGGCTGCCCCAGGCGCTGTGTGGGGTGATGATCAGGCGGGGCAGGCTCGGGTCCAGNAGCGGGTTGTCGTCGCTCGGCGGCTCGNTGGTCAGAACGTCGGTGGCGGCACCACCCAGGTGACCGCGGCGCAGGGCATCGGCCAATGCCTGTTCATCGACCAGNCCACCACGGGCGGCGTTGATCAGGAACGCGCTCGGCTTCATCAGTTGCAGCTCGCGCGCACCGATNAGATTGCGCGTCTGCTCNGTCAGCGGGCANTGCAGCGTCAATGCGTCCACCTGCGGCAGCAGTTCGTCCAGATCCAGGCGTTCCGGGCGCTTCGGCCGNCCCGGCAGGTTNCCGACCNGCACGCGCATNCCGAACGCCTCGGCCAGTCGCGACACNGCGCTGCCGAGNTCTCCGTGGCCGAGCAGGCCGAGGGTCTTGCCTTCNAGCTCGACGATGGGGAAGTCCAGCAGGCAGAACTGACCGCTTTCCTGCCAGCGGCCGCGGGCGACGGCCGCCTGGTAGTCGGGCAGGCGCGTGGCCANTGCCAGCAGCAACATCAGGGTGTGCTGGGCTACGGTCGGGGTGCCGTAGGCCTGGCAGTTGCATACCACGATGCCGCGCTCGCCAGCGGCCTGCAGGTNGATGTTGTTGACTCCGGTGGCAGANACCAGGATCAGCTTGAGATCGGGGCAGGCCGCCAGGGTGTCTGCACTCAGCGCGACCTTGTTGACGATGGCCACCTGCGCGCCGCGCAGACGCTCGACAATCTGATCCGCNGTGCTTTGCTCATGACACACGAGTTCGCNGAACGCGTCCTGCAGCGGGGTCAGATCGAGGTCGCCTTGTTCGAGTGGNGAAAGATCGAGGAAAACGGCGCGACTGGACATCAACTGTACCTTTCGAAGAAGCCGGGGCTGATCGACAATGAAGCCCGGCATTGCGTGGAGACTGGATTGTGTACTGGATGGAATTTATGACCGTGGCGCTGGTGCATCTGCTCGCGGTGGCCAGCCCGGGNCCGGATTTCGCGGTGGTGGTNCGCGAAAGCGTGACCCAGGGNCGNCGTGTCGGAAGCTGGACGGCGCTGGGCGTCGGCTGCGGGATATTCGTCCACGTCGCCTATTCCCTGCTCGGNATCGGCCTGATCGTCTCGCAGTCGATTGTGCTGTTCAACCTCTTCAAGTGGCTGGCTGCAGGCTATCTGCTCTATCTCGGCTGGCGCGCGCTGCGTGCACGACCCATGAGCCTGGATACGGCAGACGAGGTCGACACCACGTCGGATCGCTCACCCTGGCAGGCGTTCGTCGTCGGCTTCGTCACCAATGGCCTGAATCCCAAGGCCACGCTGTTCTTCCTCTCGCTATTCACGGTCGTGATCAGCGCCGATACGCCACTGTGGGTGCAGGCCGGTTATGGCGTCTACCTCGCCGGTGCCACCGCGCTGTGGTTTCTGCTGGTGGCCTGGCTGTTCAGCCGAGGCCGCGTGCGTGCTGGGTTTGCGCGAATGGGCCACTGGTTCGACAGGCTGACCGGCGCCGTGCTGATCGGCCTTGGTGTACGCCTGGCGGTAAGCGAGATCGGTTAACACGCTGAAACGAGGTGCGCGGAAAATAATCCTTTGGACTGATTTTGCCTGGGGGCGGACGCTCTAGAGTGCTGTTTACAACTCCAACAAGAACAGGATGCCCCTCATGCTGCAGACCCGTGTCATCAAGCCCGCGGCGAACGCTTACCAGTACCCTCTGCTGATCAAGCGCCTGCTGTTGTCCGGCGTGCGCTACGAGCGCACCCGCGAGATCGTCTACCGTGACCAGCTGCGTTACGACTACCGCACCCTGAATCAACGTGTCGCGCGGTTGGCCAACGTGCTGACTGCAGCCGGCGTCAAGGCAGGTGACACCGTGGCGGTGATGGACTGGGACAGCCACCGCTATCTGGAATGCATGTTCGCCATCCCGATGATTGGCGCGGTGGTACACACCATCAACGTGCGGCTCTCCCCGGATCAGATCCTCTACACCATGAATCATGCCGACGACCGCTTTGTGCTGGTCAACAGCGAGTTCGTACCGTTGTATCAGGCCATCGCCGGCCAGCTGACCACCGTGCAGAAGACGCTGCTGCTCACCGATGGCGCCGAGCACGATGCCGGTCTGCCGGATTGCGTTGGTGAATACGAGACGTTGCTTGCTGCTGCTGCACCGAGCTACGACTTCCCGGATTTCGACGAGGACTCGGTCGCCACGACGTTCTACACCACCGGTACCACCGGCAATCCCAAAGGCGTGTATTTCACTCACCGTCAGCTGGTGCTGCATACGCTCGCCGCGGCTGTCACCGTCGGCTGCCGGGAAAACCCGAGGCTGATGGGCTCGGACGACGTCTACATGCCGATCACGCCGATGTTCCATGTGCATGCCTGGGGTTTGCCCTACGTCGCCACCATGCTCGGCCTCAAGCAGGTCTATCCCGGGCGTTACGATCCCGAGTACCTGATCGACCTGTGGCGCCGTGAGCAGGTGACTTTCTCCCATTGCGTGCCGACCATCGTGCAGATGCTGCTTAACGCCAAGGCGGCGCAGGGCACCGATTTCAAGGGCTGGAAGATCACTATTGGCGGCAGTGCGCTGACCCGCGGCCTGTATGACCAGGCTAAGGCCCGTGGCATGAACCTGATCGCTGCCTACGGCATGTCCGAGACCTGCCCGCTGATTTCCGGCGCGCACATCAACGACGAGCTGCTNGAGGCNGACGAAGACACCCGCAGTACCTTCCACCTCAAGGCCGGCGTCCCGGTGGTGCTGGTCGATGCGGCGATTCAGGCGGCGGACGGCAGCTTCCTGCCGGCGGATGGAAGCTCCCAGGGCGAGCTGGTGCTGCGTGCACCCTGGCTGACTCAGGGCTATTACAACGAGCCGGAGAAGAGCGAAGAGCTGTGGGCTGATGGCTGGCTGCACACCGGCGACGTCGCGGTCATCGACGAGATGGCCAATATCGAGATTCGCGACCGCATCAAGGACGTGATCAAGACCGGTGGTGAATGGCTGTCCTCCCTCACCCTTGAAGGGCTGATCAGCCGTCATGAGGCGGTGCGCGATGTCGCCGTGGTTGGTGTGCCGGACGAGCGCTGGGGTGAGCGACCCTTTGCCCTGGTGGTGCTGGGCGAAGGCTGCGAACTGAGCGCTGCCGACTTGCAGACCTTCCTTGAGCCGGCAGTGGCCGAGGGGCACATCAACAAGTGGGCAATCCCGCAGCAGATCGCGGTGGTCAGCGAGATTCCAAAGACCAGCGTCGGCAAGCTGGACAAGAAGCGCATCCGCAGCGAAATCGCGCGTTGGCAGGAAGAGGGGAGCGCCGAGCAGACCTCGCTCAGCTGAAGCGAGGTCACGTATCGGTTCAACGCCTGGTAGGGGCCGTCCACGGATTTGCCGGGCGCCCTGATACCGGGTGATCACCGTCGCGATCGGCCTGAACCATCGCGGCGGGCATTCATCGATGTCGAT
>JGI25321J39296_1001882_pt1 | contig 10999 bp, 10 predicted proteins | sample AutmiccommuBRH23_FD_39296 | JGI IMG/M metagenome (IMG submission 39296)
TCGCACCCGGCGGCCTGCGCCGCCGGCGTCGCCGTACAGAAGATCTACGACGCCGACAACACCTTCGAAAAGGCGGCCGGCATGGTCGATTACTTCCAGAAGGCGCTGTATTCCCTCGAAGGGCTCGACTGTCTGGCCGACATCCGCGGTTACGGCATGATCGGGGCCATCGAACTGAAGCCCAAGGGCAACCCGGGCGCGCTCGGAACGCAATTCCAGAAGGACCTGTTCTGGCGCGGCCTGCATGTGAAGTTCACGGGCGATTGCGGCGTCGTGGCGCCGGCCTTCGTCGCCACGGAAGCCGACATCGACGCGATGATCGGCCTGCTCAGGGAAGCGCTCGAAGAACTCTGATNCGNATCGGAGAGTAGAATTCAAGGCCGGGGCCGCGGTGGCGGTCCCGGCCTTTTTGTCAGGACGCCAGATAGCGGTCGCGGTAGGCGTTGCGCAGGCCCGCGAACCACACGGGCTCGTCCGGCCACCACCACAGTTTCTCGAGCGCGTCGCCCGGATAGGCATCCTTGAACGCCTGGCGGGTCTTTTGGGTCAGCAGGTCTTCGACCCCCTGAACCACGGAATTATAGCCCGAGGCGTTGCTCATCTGCGCGCCGGCGCGGGCGGTGTATAGGGCATCGACGAAGGCATGGGCGGCGTCGACGTTCTTGGCCGCGGCCGTCAGCGACACCCCGTCCATCCAGGCAAAGGCTCCTTCCTTCGGCGCCATGTAGGCGATCGGCTGGCCGGCCTTGGCCAGTTCGATGGCGGGGCCGTCCCAGGTCTGGCCAATCACCACGCCGTTGCGGGTGAAGTTGGTCTTCTGGCTTTCGTGGTCGTGCCAGAACGCGCGCATCCAGGGCCTGTGCTGAAGCGCGAATTTGAGGATGTCGCTCCAGATGGCGCGCATGGTGCCTTCATCCTTATAGGCGTCCTGAAACGGCGGCAGCTTTCCCTGTTCGGCCAGCATGCGCCCGATCCCGGACATCAGGGAATGGGGCCGGCCCTGGACCAGGCCCTTCATTTCGGGCAGCCACAGATCGGCCAGGGACAGGTTGCCGTAGACGCCCATGAAGCGGTCNGTGCGCCAGGCGATGCCTTCCGTCCCCCAGATNTGGGGCAGGTGGTGCTGGCCCTTGTTCCAGGACCAGCTTTCGGAAATTTTCAGGAACGCGGGCTGCACGTTGGCCAGGTTCGGGATCTTCTTCATGTCCCAGGCCTGGGTCATGTTCAGGGCCAGCCACTGGCTCTTGCGATGGGCAGAGGGGGAAATCACGTCCCAGGCGCGCCCGTGGGTCGCGGTGACCTGGGTCAGCATTTCCTCGTTCGAGCCGACGGTGGTGATGTTGGCGGTGATGCCGGTTTTCTTCTTGAAGGTCTTGGCGAAGCGGGCGGGGATATAGCCGGTCCAGGTCAGCACGTTGACCGTTTCGCCCTTGGCATTGGCCGGGCGGATCAGCATGGGGGCGACCGCCATTCCGATGCCGCCGGCGGCAAGGGCCGCGCCATTTCCCAACAAGGTGCGCCGCGTGAAGACGCGTGCCAGACGCGCGGTCTCGCCGACAGAAGCGCCAGCCGAGGCGGATGTTTTTTGTTGGGGCTTTCGGCCCATGAACGGCAATCTCAATACTGATGAATCAATCAGCCATTATCGCCGTCTATAGATGCAAAACCAGCACCAGTTTTTAATTTTCACGGTGCCAGACGTCAGGCGCATGCAAGACATGTGTGTTACTTTTTNCCCATTCTAACGTTCAGCGCAGGCAATGAAGGGCATGCCGCTGTGAGTGAATCCGAGACCGAGGAGGCGCGCCGGTTCGTCGTGGTGGCGCCGCAGGACGTGTCGTCACCCAAGCTGGACGCGTTCCTTGCCCACTGCGGCGTGCTGCAAGGCGGCCGGGCCATGCCCCGGTGGTCGGACTTCAAGCTCCACAAATTGCCGGCGGACATTATTCCGTACATGGCGGTGGCCGACGTCGACGACGAGGCCAAGACCTTCACCTACCGATTCTGGGGGACCGGCCANACGGCCCTGAAGGGGGTCGATATGACGGGCCGCAAGGTATCGGAAATCTCGGCCCCCGCGCTGGCCTANATCGGACAGCGCCAATACGAGATGGTATCGGCGGCGCGCCGGCCGCTCATCTTCGTCCACGCGATCAAGCCCTACAGCCCCTGGAAGGATGAAATACAGGTCGCCGCCCGCGTCCCCCTGTCCGAGGATGGGGAGACCGTCGACAAGGTGGTCTCTTATTCCAACTACATGGAAGACAGGGAGACCTGGGCCGATATCTATTGGCGGGCGATCAAGGGCGACGGCGCGGCGGGCAGGCGTTCCGCGGTTCGCTGAACGCCAAAGGCGGCCGCGATCACAGGATCGACTGGCCGGTCTTTTCCCAGTCCTTCAGGAAGGCTTCCAGGCCCTTGTCCGTCAGCGGGTGCTTGAACAACTGCCAGATCACTCCCGGCGGCAGGGTGCACACGTCGGCGCCGATGCGCGCGGCGTCGACCACATGCTGCGGCGAGCGCACGGAGGCGACCAGGATTTCCGTGGCGAAGTCGTAGTTGGAATAGATTTCGGCAATCTCGCCGATCAGGCTCATGCCGTCCTGGCCGATGTCGTCGAGCCTTCCCACGAAGGGCGAGATGAAGGCCGCCCCGGCCTTGGCCGCCAGCAATGCCTGCGCCGCGGAAAAGCANAGCGTCACGTTGACCGGCGTGCCCGCCTGGCTCAGCGTCTTGCAGGCAACCAGCCCGGCCTCCGTCAGCGGCACCTTGACCGCCACGTTCTTGGCGACCTTGGCCAGCTTGCGGCCTTCCTCGATCATGCCGGCGGCGTCCGTGGCCGTGACTTCGGCCGACACGGGGCCGTCGACCAGGGCGCAGATTTCCTTNANCACNTCGATGAANTCGCGCCCCGACTTGGCGATCAGGGACGGGTTGGTGGTCACGCCGTCCACCAGGCCGGTGTCGTTCAGGCGCTTGATGTCGGCGACGTCCGCCGTGTCGACGAAGAACTTCATGAAGTCGGCTCCCAACCGATGGTGTCGTTGTCGCGCCCACTTAACCCGCTGATCGGCGGGAAATCAACCGCCCGCCGCTTGCCGTCACGAATTGGTCCCACCTATAGTCGCCGTCACGGTAGTCATCGTCATGGTAGTCGTCGTCACGGGGGAACGCGCATGCGGGCATTGCTGCAACGGGTGACGGAGGCCGGGGTTGCCCTGGTCGATGACGGCGGGACGGAAACGCCCCTGGCGGCGATCGGCCCGGGGCTGGTGGTCCTGGTCTGCGCCGAGCCGGCGGACACGGACGAAACCGCGCNGTANTTCGCNCGCAAGGTCGCCAACATGCGGGTGTTCGAGGACGCGGAAGGCAAGACCAACCTGTCCNTGCAGGACGTNGGCGGCCAGGCCCTGGTGATCAGCCAGTTCACNCTGGCCGCCGATTGGAAGCGGGGCAACCGCCCCGGGTTTTCGGGGGCCGCCGATCCGCAAACGGCGGAACGCCTCTACCTGGCCTTCGCGGGTCATCTCAAGGCCGAGGGTGTGGATGTGGCGACGGGCCAGTTCCGATCCCACATGCGGGTGCGGCTCGCCAATGACGGGCCGTTCACGATCTGGATGGACTCCGACTGATCGAATGGAAAACGCCGCGCCCTTTTGGGGACGCGGCGTTTCCTTGGTGCCGCCGTTGGGGCGGGCGACGGCTGGGGAGGGTTATCTGCGCTCGCCGTGATGGCCGTGTCCTTCGCGGTCACGGTCGTACCCCTTGTGCTTGCGCTTCAGGTCGCCGCGTTCGATCTCGCCGTCGTCGTTGCGGTCGAGGTGGGCCATCATGCGGTCGACCCGGCGGGCGATCTCGGCTTCCGAAACCTTGGCGTCGCCGTCACGGTCGAGCTTCTGGAACATGCGGACCATGCGATGGCGCATGATCTCGTTGAACAGGCCCTGGAATTCGTCCAGCGACAGCTGGCCGTCCTTGTCGGCGTCGTACTTGGTGAGGGACGCCTTGCGGGCGGCCGTGATCTCTTCCTTGGTGATCTTGCCGTCCTGGTTGGCGTCGTAGCGTTCGAACAGCCATTCGGCGCGGTCGAAGGATTTGCCGTGGGGACCGCGGGCGTCGGCCTGAACCGCGACGGCGGTGCCGCCGACGGCCGCGGCGACGGCCAGGGCGCCGAGGACGATCTTGGTGGGGGTCTTCATGCGGTGGGTACGTGCCATCGATTGTCTCCTTGTTTCGTTGGCTTTCGATGCTCCCAACAGACGCCCCAAACGTCGCCCAAATATGGCGGCAAACGCTCCTATTGTCGCAAAACGTGCCGGGCCGGCGGAATGACACAGTTGGTTACAAATTTTTGCCCGCCGCCCCGCGGGCCTTTGGCATAGTGGCATCCGGAGACCTGTGAAACATGCCCGACAGCGAACATATCCTGGTCGTCGACGACCACCCGGACATCCGGGACGCCCTGGCGCGCTACCTTAAAGAGCACGGCTACCGGGTGACCACGGCCGACCGTGCCCAATCGGCGCGTCAGGTGCTGGACGCCAGCGCCATCGACTTGGTGGTTCTCGACATCATGATGCCGGGCGAGGACGGCCTCAGCCTGTGCCGCCATCTGCGTGCGACCACGTCCCTGCCGGTGATCCTGCTGACCGCCATGGCCGAGGACACCGACCGCATCATCGGCCTGGAAATGGGCGCCGACGATTACGTGACGAAGCCGTTCAACCCGCGCGAACTGCTGGCCCGCATCAAGGCCGTGCTGCGCCGCGCCGGCGCCATGCCGCCGGTCGAGGGCGAAGCCCCCGGCACCCGCTACCGCTTCGGTCCCTGGACCTTCGATCCGGGCGCCCAGGTGCTGAGCGGCCCCGGCGGCGACCCCATCGCCCTGTCGACGGGGGAAAGCCTGCTGCTCGGCGTGTTCGTGCGCCACCCGGGCCGGGTCCTGAACCGCGATCAGTTGCTGGACCTGACCCGCGGACGCACGGCGCAGCTGTTCGACCGCGCCATCGACAACCAGGTCAGCCGCCTGCGCAAGAAGGTCGAGAAGGACGCGCGCAATCCCGAATACATCAAGACCCATTGGGGCGGCGGATACAGCTTCGCCGCCCCCGTCGACGTCGTCCGGCCATGAAAGCGCCCGCCTTCCGGTTGCCTTGGCCCCGGTCCCTGGCGGGACAGCTGATCGCCTCGTTGGTGTTGGCGATCACCGTCGCCCAGGTCGTCAGCTTCGTCGTGTTCACGTCGGAACGTCACGAGGTCATCGTCAGCGCGCGGCGCGAACAGGTGCTGCAGCGCGCGGCCTCGTTGGTGAAGATGCTCGATCATCTTGGCGCCCGGCGCGACGCGGCCCTGACGGAAACGATCCTCACGGCGGCGACCTCGACCCGCGTGCGGTTCTGGATCGCCCCGGCCAACGCGGTGCCGGCGGACAGGACGGATTTCCTCGATAACGACTACGTCCGGTCCCTGGCCGACCGCCTGGGCGATGACGGCAACCGGCGGATTCTGGTCATGGTTGCCGACAACGACGGCCGCCGGCTGCTGCCCCTGCCTCTGTTCATTCACGGGCTTCACCGGGATTGGCGCGGGGGCGGCGCAAAGGACGGGACGGGGGTCCCCGCCGCCGATCAGGCGGGTCCGCCCCGCCGTCCCGTGGGCCTGGCGCTGTCCGTGGCGTTGGACGGCGGCGAATGGCTGAACGGGGAATGGGCGGCGCCCCCGCCCCGCGTGTGGGGCATCCGCGCCCTGATCGCCATGGCGCTGATGGTGCTGGCGGTGTCGGCCGTCAGCATCCTGATCGTGCGCCGCCTGACCCGTCCCTTGGGCGAACTGGCGGCCGCCGCCGACGCGCTCGGCCGGGGCGATGTGCCGCCGCCGCTGACGCCCCGGGGCCCCGGCGAAATCCGCCGCACCACCGCCGCCTTCAACACCATGCAGGAACGCCTGCACCGCTTCGTCGCCGACCGCACGCGCATGCTGGCCGCCATCAGCCACGACCTGCGCACGCCGTTGACGTCGCTGCGCCTGCGCGCCGAATTCATCACCGACGATGCCGAGAACAAACAGAAGATCCTCAACATCCTGGACGAGATGGAACGCATCACCGAGGCGACGCTCGCCTTCGCCCGCGACGAGCAGGCGGGGGGGCAGACGGCGCCCACGGACATCGCGGCGCTGTGCCGCGACGTGACCCAGGAACTCGGCGACATGGGTCTGGACGTGACCTTCACGCCGACGGGCCCGGCCGTCATGACCTGCCAGCCGACGGCGATCAAGCGGGCGATCCGCAACCTGGCCCAGAACGCGGTTCATTACGGCGGGCGGGCGCGCCTGGCGGCACGCCTGGGGAGCGGCGAAATCCTGGTCACGGTCGAAGACGACGGTCCCGGAATTCCCGAAGCCGATCAGGACAGCGTGTTCGAACCCTTCACCCGGCTGGAAACCTCGCGCAGCCATGAAACCGGCGGGGTCGGGCTGGGCCTGGCCATCACCCGTAACATCGTGCGCGCCCATGGCGGCGACATTCGACTGGAAAATCTGGCGCCCCGGGGCCTGCGGGTGACCGTGTCCCTGCCGCTGCCGAGCGGCGCCGGCTGACGCCCGGAACAACGGGTCGAGGACTTATAACTAATGCCTTGTTGGCAAAGGGTTTTATTTTAAGGCTATACTGTCGCCGGCGCTGCCGGACGGGGACCGGCGGATGCCCGCAGAGGAGGCAGACCGTGGAAACCCTGAATGCGGGCGAACCCGGCGGCGAGATCGGCACAATTCACGACCTGATGGAGACGCTGGACCATTGGTCGGCGGCCGAATCCGACGTCAATCATCTGCTGCTGGTGTCCTTTACCACGCTCGGCATGCCCGACCAGCAGGCCGGCGTGCAGCAGGCGCTTGAGGGCGCCTTTCTCACCTTCGTGCATTCGCGTGGCGGTCATGTGTTCAAGCTGTCCGATCTGGACACCGCGATCCTGATCAAGCTCGCCGAATTCAACCGCATGGAAGCGATGATGGACCTCAAGGTCGACATCATGCGGGTCATTCAGCAACACCTGCCGGAGCATTTTTCCAAGATCGATCAGGCCCGCCTGATCCGGCCGATCGATCTGGGGGCGCGCCTGGACGCGGCCAAGCGATTCCTGGATGCCTATGGCGACCGCCGCCGCGAGACCGTCGCCGACGACGGCGGCGAACGGCCGCTCAACATGCAGGACATCCANAAGCTGCGCGACGCGCTGCGCAAGCTGGGCCCGCGCGAATTCGGCAAGCGCTACATCCGCTCGCAGACCGCGGCCCGGATCGTGCCGGGCAAACCGGCACAGCCGGTGATGACTGAATACTACGTGGGCGTCGACCTGTTGAAGCAGTCGATCCTGCGCGGGGTCGATATCCGCGGCACCGGCAACGTGTTCAACCAACTGACCCTGACCTTCGATCAGGCATTGTTGTACTGCATCGGGGCCGTCACCAGCGACAGAAGCAAGGCGTCGCTGAACATGAACGTGGAAACCGTGTTCACCAATGCCTTCGACCACTTCCTGCGCGACGGCGGCGACGGCGGTCTGGCCGGTGTGGTCATCGAGTTCCGTCAGGACAACATGTTCCAGCATTTCAGCCAGTTCCAGACCGCCTGCGAGCTGATCCACAAGCGCGGCGGCACCGTCGCCATCGACAACGTGCAGCCGGAAACCCTGGGCGTGGTCAATCTGCATCGCCTGAAGGTCAAGATGGCCAAGGTCATGTGGCGCGGCGACGCCGAGGAGTCGTATCTTCAGGCGAAAGACGATATCCGCACCATGCAGGAAGGCGGCACGGTCATGGTGTTGGCCCATGTCGATGACGAACAGGCCATCACCATCGGTCAGAGCCTTGGCATCAATTTGTTTCAGGGTTATCACGTGGACAAACTTTTGGCCGGTCGGGCGGCCGCCGCGGGCCGTACCTAAGCGACCCCGCGCAAGCAACGAAACGGAAGCGCAAAATGGCATTTGGGCCTTCATCTATGGCGGGGGACGCCGTCGATCTGCTCAAGAAACTTCGGGGCATGGGGGGCAAGAAGGGGGATGTGAACACCCTTTTGCTGGTCGATCTTTCCGACCTGGGCCTGCCCGAAGACGACGATTACCTGATGGACGAAATCGCCGAAATCCATACCCGTATCGCCCGCGTGCGGGGCGGCGGAGCGTATTTTCTGTCGCCGACCAATATCGCCGTCATCGCCAATCTGACGGAAATGAACAGGATGGAGGTTCCCCAGGAACTGAAGATGAGCCTGTTCAAGATCCTGCAGGAAGAGGCGCCCGACAAGATCGCCGCCGTCGACCAGACGAAGATCGTGCGCACCATCGACATAACGACCCAGATGGCCGGCGCGATCCGCTTTCTCGAAGCCTTCGAGGAGCGCGCCAAGGAACAGGGCGTGATCGCGGGGGCGGACGGAATGCGGGCGTTGAACGCGGCCGACAGCCAAACCGTGCGCGCCGTCCACGCCAGGATCGGGGACAAGGCCTTCGCCGAAACCTATGTGCAGGGCCAGTCGATCATCCTGGTCGCCGAGGGCAAGCCGCCGACGGCGATCGCCCGGGAATACTACATGCGCATGGATATTCTGGGATCTGACGCGCTCAAGAACGTCAGCATCCATGAATCGGACCCCCTGTTTCCGCAACTGACCCTGGCTTTGGATCCGCTGATGCTGGGCATGTACCGCCACTACAACCCGGAAGGCGGAAAGTGCGCGCTCAACCTTACACTGGAATCGGTAACCGGCGCGGCATTCCAGAAATTCCTGGCCGCGAATGGCGCCGCCAAACTGTCGAACGTCATTGTCGAGCTGCGCCTGGCGGACGTCTTGCGCGACCTGCGCAAGTACGAGGCCGCGCAGACCGCCGTGCGCGCCCAAGGCGGCACCATCGCCGTCGACATCGTCGATCCGGCGTCGCTCGCGGTGCTGAACCTGGTCGGTTTCAATGCCAATATCGCGAAAATTCCCTGGCGCGAGAGCGGCATGGAGACCCTGGCGCGCAACCGTTCGGTCATNAAGCAGGCCCAGGACGCGGGATGCATCATCGTGCTGTGCCGGGTCGATTCCGAATTGGGGCTGCGGGTCGGGCGGGANGTCGGAATCACCGCCTTTCAAGGGCTGCATATCGAGGAAATGCTGATATAAGGCGGCGGGGCGATTAACACAGTCTTATCAACTGCCTGATATGGAATAGTTTGTTCAGGCGTTGTTCTTGCCCGGAATACATCGTATGAACCACAATTAAGACCATAATTGGCAATGGGTTGAGCATTTCATGGCCGAATCAAGCCCAGGTGGCGGCGAGCATCTGAAGCTGTTGACGCGTCTGAAGAATTGGAAAGGCGGGACGGAAGAGCCCAACCATCTGATTCTGGTAAGTTTCTCCACCCTCGGGATGACCGAGGAAGAGGACAAGCAGCTCCGCAAGAAGACCGACGAATCCTACGAGCGCTCTCGCGAGCGGCGCGGTGCCGAGGTCTATCGCCTGACCAATACGGACACGGCGCTGCTGATGAAGCTCAACGACTACAACCAGATGGAGTGGACGTCGGAACTGAAGGTCGACCTGATCCGCGTCATTCAGCAGAACTTCCCGGAATATTTCAGCCAGATCGACCAGTCGCGGATGCTCCGCATCATCAATCTGCAGGGCCGCATCGGCAACGCGATCAAGTTCCTGGAAACCTTCGACGACCGCGCCAAGGAAGCCGGCGTCGGCACCGGCGAGACGCGGCCGCTGCGCGAAAGCGACATCCAGGTGGTGCGCGACGGCATGCGCAAGATGGGCAAGAAGGCGTTCACGGACAACTTCATCCGCTCCCAGGCGACGGTCCTCATCACGCCGGGCAAGCCGCCCATGCCGGTCATGAAGGAATACTTCATCTCGGTCGAGATGATCCGCCAGCACATCCTGACCAATGTGGATTTCCGCGGCGCCGGTTTGGTCTTCCAGCACCTGACCCGATCCCTGGATCAGATGCTCATCGAATGTTTCGACGAAGTGAATCCGGACCGCTCCAAGGCGTCCCTGAACCTGAACGTGGAAACCGTGTTCACCCATTCGTTCCAGAACCTTCTGGAAAAGGGCGCGAAGGCGCTGTCGAGCCTGGTCCTGGAATTCCGCGCCGAAAACATCCTGCAGAACTGGGATCAGTTTCAGACCGCGTCGGAGCTGATCACCTCGCACGGCGGCACCATCGCCATCGACGCCATCATTCCGGAAAGTCTGGGCGTGATCGACCTGCCGCGCCTGGGGGCCAAGCTGGCCAAGGTGTTCTGGCGGCCGGGCACGGAAAACTCCCTGCCCAGGTTCAAGGAAACCATCCAGAGCCTGCAACAGCGCGGCACGGTCCTGGTCATGGCGCGGGTCGACGACGAACTGGCGATCAAGACGGCGCATGCCTGCGGCATCACCATGTTCCAGGGCTTCCTGATCGACGATATGGTGAGTTAGGCGCCCGTCTGTTAAGGTTGCGCCATGCGCATTTCGGCACGTATCCTGATCGTCGCCTGCGTCCTGATGGCCGCTGCCGTCACGGCCGCGCGGGCCGGGGACGANGTNTCCAACACGGACCTGATCAAGGCGTTCGCCGGGGTGGCGCTNGGNTCCGAACACGAAAAGCGCATCCCCCGCGTCATCAAATGGGTTGCCCCGGTCAACGTNGCGATNATCGGCAAGGGCTATCCGCCCTTGTTCGAGGAGCTTGTGGTCCGTCAGCTCGACGATCTGGCCAAGGAAACCGGCCATCCGGTTAAGTTGGTGTATTCCGAGGTCATGCGCCGGGAAAAGCGCCTGGCCCCCAACGTTTCCAAAATTCCCATCAACGTCCTGGTGTTTTTCGGGCCCAAGGCGGCGTTGCCGGCGGTCATCGAAAAGCGCACCAAGGGTGCATACAAGGCGGTCGATGCGGAAAGGATGCTGCGCCTGGGTTTCTGCCACGGGCGCCTGCGCATCAACAAGACGGGGGCGCTGACCTT
>JGI25321J39296_1001889_pt1 | contig 10979 bp, 10 predicted proteins | sample AutmiccommuBRH23_FD_39296 | JGI IMG/M metagenome (IMG submission 39296)
GCCTTGGCGAGCAGGGGAAGCCGGCGCAGGAAGTGCTCGACGCTTACCGCGCGGAGGTCAAAAAGGCGGGAGGCTGATGGGCTGGAGGGGGCATGATCCTCTCAAGGCGCTGCGGTCCGGGCGATATGCACACCGCTGCGGTCATGCTCTGGGAAGTGGGGATGAAAAACGGTCTTCGGCACGAGCAAACGCATCTGGTGCCGACATTTGAAGCCTCTGAAATCTCGCGGTCGCTGCGGCCAGCATACGAGATTGCCCTGCCCGCAGCGACCGCGTCGGTATGATCTGCGCGGGTGCAGGCAACGGGGCAAACTGGTCGCCAAAGCGGCTCGTTGAATCGGCGGAAACGCTGCAGGTTATCGAGCTGCAGGTTATCGAGTTGTGGCAATTTCGAACCGAAAATGCCTGTAAACATTTTTCGAAACTGCTTTAAGGTCAGTCGGGTCGGCCTGATGCTCAACGCGCCAGCGGAAGCCTGACAGACGGAGGCGCGACGGTGCAACCCCGGTTGCTCGATGGGAGGAGGGATGACTATGCTGCGAACGCTTCTGGTGAGACTTCTGGACCGATTGGAAAACGTGGCGATTCTGGCTGCCGGCCTCTGCCTTCTGGTGATGATGCTTGTCGTCACAGTGGACGTTCTAATGCGATACGGCTTCAACGCTCCGCTCGGCTGGGTATACGATTTTGTCGGGAANTATCTCATAGTGGCCGCATTTTTCCTCGCCGTTTCTGAAACTTTCCGCCGTGGGGGTCATGTGGCTGTAGATCTGTTCCGAAACATGATGAAGCCCGGCGTCCGNCGCGTGGTCGATATCGTTGGATATGCCCTCACTGCGTCGGTCCTTCTGGCGATGGTTGTTACCGGCGTTGAAACGGTGGAGCGCGCCTACGTTCGCGGCGAGGTGATCACCGGAGTGGTTTCCTGGCCGACCTGGATTTATTATGTTTTCCTGCCCGTCGGCATAGGGCTGCTGCTCGTGCGCGTCGTGCTGCACGTCGCTGATCTGGTGATGGGCGGGGAGGGATATGTGTCCAGTGTCAGCGGTGACCANACGCAACCGGACGACCCTGCTTCGGTCAAGGCTTCGGGAGACGGCGTATGATTGCGGCTGCCGGTAGCGTCCTTCTTATAATCCTTTTGGCGATCGGTCTGCCGGTTGCCTTCGCCATGGCTGTTGCGGGTGCCGCAGGGCTGTGGTTTGTCGGCGGCTTTGATATCCTGATGGGAATTATCAAAACCACAACGATTTCTTCCATCGCGTCTTACGAACTCATCACCATCCCGATGTTCATCCTGATGGCGGAGTTTATCATAATATCGAAGATCGCGGATGAATTGTTCGATGCCACCGCCGTCTGGGTCGGGCGCACGCCCGGCGGACTGGGCGTTGCAACAGTTTTGGCAGGTGCGTTTTTCGGAGCCATTTCCGGGTCGAGCACGGCTTCTGCCGCGACCCTCTCCTCCACCAGCATTCCGGCAATGATGCGCCAGGGCTACTCGCTCCGTTTCGCGGGCGGAATCGTCGCAACGACCGGCACGCTGGCGATGCTCATTCCGCCCAGTATCGCGCTCATCCTCTATGGTATCATAGCGGATGTCAGCATCGGACGCCTGCTGATCGCGGGCATAGTGCCCGGCATCCTGGTTGCTTTGGCCCTGACGTTGGTCATTTTCGTCACGGCGCTTTTNCGACCCTCGCAAGTGCCGCCGGGCAAAGCCTACCCGATCGGTTTGAAGCTCCGAATGCTCAAGGTGACGGGGCCGATGCTTGCGCTTTTCGCCATGGTCACCGGCGTCCTTTACTTCGGCGTCGCCACGCCGACGGAGGCTGCCGCTCTCGGTGCCTTCGGTGCCTTCGTGTTGAGTGTCCTCTATCGGCGTCTCACCGTCGATGGCCTCATCAAGGCCTTGTCCAGCACGGCGCGTATCAGTTGCATGATTGGTCTGATCATCATAGGCGCCCACATTTTCGGCTATTTCTTCACGCTTACCCAGGCGACCCGGTCGATCACGGATTGGATCATCGGATTGAACGCGACGCCCTACATGGTGCTGTTGATACTGCTGATCATTTACGTCATCCTCGGCTGCTTTCTCGATCAGGTTGCGATCCTGATCCTGACCGTTCCGGTGGTTCTGCCCATCGTCGTGGGAATCGGCTTTGATCCGGTGTGGTTCGGCGTCGTGGTCGTGATGACAGCCGAGATCGGCATGATCACCCCGCCGATGGGCATGAATGTGTTCGTGGTTTCGCGCTACACCGGACGCCCGGTTCACGAGATCTTCGCGGGCGTTCTTCCGTTCCTGGGCGCGGTACTCGCGCTGATCGTAATNTTCGCNGTNTGGCCCGAGATCATCCTGTGGCTACCAAGCCAGATGATGAACTAGTCATGGCCGGAAGAAGGGCGGTGCATTGGCNCAGACGCCGCAGACAATGCCCGGCGATGTGTGGCGCCCGGTTTTCGGAGTTGCGGATGATGCTTGGGNCTGCCTTCGAGAACGATCACAAACGGTACGAGCATGACGGCGAAGTTCCGTGCAGAGGAGTTGAATAGCATGGCTGGCCTCCTTGACGGCATCAGGGTTCTGGATCTGACGACCATGGGCACTGGCCCGTACACNACGCAGATACTTGGAGAACTCGGCGCGGAAATCATCAAGGTTGAAACGCCGGACGGTGACGCCGCCCGCGGGGTCGGACCCGCACGCAGTCCTGGAATGGGCACGATCTTCCTTAATATTGGACGCGGTAAGCGCAGCATTGTTCTCGATCTCAAGAANCCCNAGGGGAGGCAGGTTCTCGAGAAGCTCGCGGCACGAGCCGACGTGGTTATCCACAACATGCGCAAGAGCGCTGCTCGCAAGCTCGGGCTCTGCTATGACGANTTGAAGCGGTGCAACGAGACGGTGGTCTATTGCTCTATCCTCGGGTTTGGTGGCGATGGCCCCTATGCGGGCCTGCCCGCCTACGATGATCTGATACAGGGCCTTGTCGCTTTGCCGGANCTTACCGGACGGGCGAGCGGGGAGCCACGATATGTGCCGTTGGCGCTTGCTGACCGAACGACCGGTCTGTTCGCCGCCTATGCGGTTCTGGCCGCCGTCGTGGCCCGGCTCAGGACGGGGATCGGCCAGGAGGTTGAAGTGTCAATGTTCGAGGCGTTGGCTGGCTTCGTACTTGGCGACCACCTCTACGGAGAGGTATTTTCTCCACCAGAAGGGGAGATGGGATTCCCCCGTCATCTTGCACCGCACCGCAAGCCGTTCCGCACGAGCGACGGCTGGATCGGAGTCATGCCCTATACNGACAGACAATGGAGCGCGCTGTTTGAGGCTGTCGGGGCGCCGGAACTCTGCGAGGATGACCGTTTCAGATCAGTCCATGCGCGCACCGCGCATATCTCTGAACTTTATTCGATGGTAAGCGACTTTCTGGTGACGCGCTCAACGGAGGATTGGCTAACGACATTCAAGGCCGTTGACGTTCCGGCGATGCAAACCAACACGCTTGAGATGCTGAGGAACGATCCTCATCTGGCGGCGGTTGGCTTCTTTCAGGAGATCGATCATCCGAGCGAAGGCAGGATCTGGCGCATGTCGCCACCCGTGCGGTGGGCACGAGACACGAGCGGGCCTACGCGAGAAGCGCCGAGATTGGGGGAGAACAGTCGAGAGATTCTGGAAGAATTAGGTTTGGATCAAGAGGAGATTCAGGCTTTGATAGAGAGCGGCGCAACCGCTCTGCCACCGGCAGCAGACCCGGACAAGGGCGGATAAAACAGCCAAGGACGCGTCCACTCTTGTGGAACACCTTGTGAGATCTGTTCAGAGTTGAAAAAGGAGGACGAAGGAATGATCGGCATGATGAGAGGAAAGACTGCGGCACTTGGCCTGATGGTGGCCAGCCTGTCTTGGGCAAACCCCGGTTTTGCGCAGGAAAAATTGAAGATCCGCCTCGCGGATACTTACTCGAATACCCACTATGTCGCCGTGGAAGGGGCGCAGCACTGGATGAAGATTGTGGAGGAAGCGCTCGGCGACCGCATCGACTTTGAATATTTCCCCGCGCAGCAATTGGGCAAGTCNGCAGATATGCTATCGCTGATGGAGAGCGGCGTGGCTGATATGGCGTTGACTTCGCCCGCTTATATCGGGGATCGCCTGGCTCTTGCGCAGGTGGTGGAACTGCCCGGCATGGCAGGGACGCAATGCGATTCCACGACTGCTTTCTGGTCGCTGGCAGCCGATGGCGAACTTCTCGACAGGGAGGTTTTCGAGCCCAACGGCATCAAGGTCCTGATCGTAGCGGCGGTCGCTCCGTTCAAGCTCTATACGACGACCCACCCCGTGGAAACGCTCGACGACGTAAGCGGGATGAAGTTGCGCGCAGCCGGTCGNGCCATCGTCCATAGCATCGAGGCGCTAGGCGGCGTTCCCGTTCAGATATCGGGGCCGGAAACTTATCAGGCGGTGATCCGGGGCACCGTGGAAGGCGCGGTCTGGGCACCCTTGAGCATCAAGCCTTACGACCTCCAGAACGTCTTCAAGTTCGGCACCGAAGGGGTGACGCTTGGAAGCTTTGTCGTGATCTATTCGGTTCGTCGCGACCTTTGGGACGGCCTTGACGAGGATGTAAAGACCATCCTNGAGCAAGCCGGCCAAGAGACGTCGCGCCATCTGTGCCNTTACATCGATGAGAACACTCAGGCGGTACAGGATGAACTCGCCGAGAAGGGGCAGGTCGCATTCGTCGTCCTCGAGGGTGAGGAAAAGGCTCGGTGGGATGAAAAGCTCAACCAGGTGCAGGAAGCCTGGGCCGACGAACTNCAATCGCGTGGCAGGCCGGCCCGTGACGTTCTGAACGCTTTCAGGGAGGCTCTGGAAGCTGAGGTCAGGTGANTGGAATCGGGGCAGGTCGGCACCCTTGGACCGATTGCAGCGGATCGTCGAGCGCCTCGAATATATCGAGGCGCAGATGGCACAGGGTGGTGGCGATATTGCGCGGCTCGGGCGCGAATATGCCGAGTTGCGCCCCGTGGTCGAGGAAATCCGCGCCTACCAGCAGGCACTGGACGATCTCGACGCGGCGCGGGCGCTGGTAGCGGACCCGGAAATGCGCGCGCTGGCCGAGGCCGAGGTGGCCGAGATCACCGCGCGCATGCCCGACATGGAGCGCGCGCTGCAACTGGCGCTTTTGCCGCGCGATGCTGCCGATGCGCGGCCTGCGATCCTGGAAATCCGTCCCGGAACGGGGGGCGAGGAGGCGGCGCTTTTTGCCGCCGATCTCATGCGCATGTATCAGCGTCACGCCGAGGCGCATGGCTGGTCCTTCGAGGTGATCGAGGAGCAAACGAGCGAGATGGGCGGTATTCGTGAACTGGTGGCGCGGGTGAAGGGCGAGGGGGTGTTTGCCCGGCTCAAGTTCGAATCGGGNGTCCANCGNGTGCAGCGNGTCCCCGAAACCGAATCGGGCGGGCGTATCCACACCTCGGCGGCGACGGTGGCGGTCCTGCCCGAGGCCGAGCCGGTGGACATCGTGATCGACCCTGCCGATCTGCGCATCGACACGATGCGGTCCTCCGGCGCGGGCGGGCAGCATGTGAACACCACAGATTCGGCGGTCAGGATCACCCATATCCCGACCGGCCTTGTGGTCACGAGCAGCCAGAAATCCCAGCACCGCAACCGCGATATCGCCATGGAGGTGCTGCGCGCGCGGCTTTACGACATGGAGCGCCAGAAGGCGCAGGGCGCGCGGTCGGCGGATCGTGCGGCACAGGTGGGCACGGGCGATCGCTCCGAGCGCATCCGCACCTACAATTTCCCCCAGGGCCGCGTGACCGATCACCGCATCGGCCTCACGCTCTACAAGCTGGATCAGGTGATGCAGGGCGATCTCGACGAGTTGACCGACGCGCTGAGCGCGGATGCTCAGGCGCGGCTTCTGGCCGAGATGACATGACCGGTGCCGCGGCGCTTCGGGAGGCCACGCGCAGGCTCGACGAGGCCGGGATCGAGGGCGCGGCAGGCGACGCGCGCGCGCTTTTGGCCGAGGCGATGGGGGTGGCGCGCGACCGGCTCACGCTGCATCTGGGCGAAGAGATGAGCGCGGCGGCCGCGGCGCGGTTCGCGGCGATGCTGGCGCGGCGCGTGGCGCGCGAGCCGGTGGCGCGCATCCTCGGGCGGCGTCTGTTCTGGGGGCGGGAATTCATCGTTACCCCCGAGGTGCTCGACCCGCGCCCCGAGACCGAATGCCTGGTCGCGGCGGCGCTGGAGGGGCCTGCGCCCGCGCGCCTCATCGACCTTGGCACCGGCACGGGCTGCATCGCGGTGACGCTGCTGGCAGAATGGCGTGGCGTGCGCGGCGTGGCGAGCGACCTGTCGCGGGGTGCCCTGGCCGTCGCGCGGCGCAATGCCGACCGGCACGGGGTGGCGGCGCGGCTCGATCTGGTGGAAAGCGACTGGTTTGCCGCGATCGAAGGCCGGTTCGATCTGATCGTTTCCAACCCGCCGTATATAGCCCTCGCCGAGATGGCTGCACTTGCCCGCGAGGTGCGCGGGCATGACCCCCGCTCGGCGCTTGGCGATGGCGGCGACGGCCTCTTGGCCTATCGGGCGCTGGCGCGCGGGGCGCGCCGGCATCTGGTGCCGGGGGGGCGCGTGCTTGTGGAAATCGGCTGGCGTCAGGGCGCGGCGGTGGCCGCGATATTCGCCGCCGCGGGGCTGGCGGGTATCCGCGTTCTGCCCGATCTTGACGGGCGCGATCGGGTGGTGGGCGCCCATCTGCCCGACAAGACCGCGTGAGCGCGGCAAGAATCCGCGCCCCGTGCCAGATTATGTGCACCTTATGTGCGCTTTTCGCTTGTCAGGGGGCTGTCGGCGTGATTAGAGGGGGCATCGCGCAGGCGGAGGCCATGATCGGCATCCCCGCGAAGATCAAGCCGAGACATGTCCGCTCCGATGAATTTCTTGCGCAGAGGCGCATGTTCGGATCAAGCGGCACTCACACCACAAGGCTGGACTGCATACATATGAGACCAACGAAGTCACGTTCGCGCAACAAGTCGAACCGCAATCGCACTGTCGGCAATGTCGTCAACCGTGTGTTTGAAAGTTCCGGCCCGGAGGGCAAGGTGCGCGGCACACCGCAGCAGATCTTCGACAAGTATAATCAGCTTGCCCGCGACGCACAGCTTTCGGGCGACCGGGTGGCGAGCGAGAATTTCCAGCAGCACGCCGAGCATTATCAACGGATGCTCAACGAGGCGCAGCGCGAGCAGGAGATGCGGCGCGAGGAACACGAGCGCCAGAACCGCGACCGCCAGCATGACCGCGACCGCGGGCAGGGCGGCGGCAATGGCGGGCAGGGCGAGCGGTCCGCCGATCCGGCACGCGATCCGCAACCCGATGCGTTCGCGCCGGTGACCGGCGAGGAGAGCGACCTTGTCGAGACACCCGAGAGCCGTGGCGCGGCGCGGTCCGAAGAGCCGCAAGACGCCGCGCCGCCCAGAAAGACCGTTCGCAAGCCGCGCGCCCCAAAGCCCCGTCCGGAAGAGGGCAATGGCAATGGCAATGGCAATAATGGTAATGGCAATGACGGTGGGCCGGATCAGTCATCCGGCCCGGTCGAGGCGGCCGGCTAACCGGCCCCCGCGCGTCCGCCCCCCGAGCCACAGATGAGCGACCCGATGCCAGGCCAGCCCGCCTTCGTGCTCGTGCGCCCCCAGATGGGCGAGAATATCGGCGCGGCGGCGCGGGCGATGTGGAATTTCGGCCTCGACCGGATGCGCCTTGTCGCGCCGCGCGACGGCTGGCCCAACCCGGCGGCGGACGCGATGGCCAGCGGGGCAGGGCGGCTTCTGGATGAGGCGGGCCTGTTCGCTGACCTGGGCGGCGCGGTTGCCGATTGCACCTATGTGATGGCCACGACCGCGGAATTTCCCAGCCTCAACCTTGCGCAATGCGTGCTGCTCTGCGCCTATGACTGGCGGCGGGCCACGGCAGAGGTGGTCGCCGCGCGTGTGGACATGGCCGGGGCCGACTGGGCCGAGATGGCCGAGATCGAGCGGCTGGCGGATCACTACGAAGAGCGGCTCGACGCGGCAGGGTTCTTTTTCCCCGAGGACAAGGCCGCGCGGATGAAAACCAACCTGCGCAATCTCTGGAGCCGGCTGCCGCTGACGCGCGCCGACGTGCGGATGCTGCACGGGGTGATGCGGCAGATGGTCCGTCGGTCGGGACGCGGTTGAAGGGCCGAGGCGCGCGGCCTAAAGCGTTTCGGTATTTCGTTGAAACATCGAAACGCTTTAAGTATTTGTTTTGGCGTAATTTCGAACCGAAAAAGTCTACCAACTTTTTCTGAAATTGCTTTAATCTCTGGCACGATCAGGAAGCGAGGCGGGACATGGCTGGAAAACGCAGCATTTTCGAGGAGGTGGGCGCGCGCGCCCCGAATCCCGTGCCGCAGGGCGGGGTGATCGACGCGGGCAGGCGCGGCGCGCGGCGGGGTATTCGCCTGTGGCTCATGGTGCTGTTCGCGCTGGTGGTGGCGATGATCGTGGTGGGGGGGCTGACGCGGCTGACCGATAGCGGCCTGTCGATCACCGAATGGCGCCCCGTGACCGGCGCGCTGCCGCCCATGTCAGAGACGCAATGGCAATCGGAATTCGACAGGTATCGCGCAAGTCCGCANTACGAGCTGCTCAACAAGGGCATGTCGCTGGACGAATTCANGCGCATCTACTGGTGGGAATGGGGCCACCGGCAANTGGGCCGCGTGATCGGCCTTGTCTGGGCGCTTGGCTTNTTCGGCTTTCTCGCCGCGCGCCAGATCCCGCGCGGCTGGTCGGGGCGGCTTTTGCTTCTGGGCGCGCTTGGCGGCGCGCAGGGGGTGATCGGCTGGTGGATGGTGGCCTCGGGGCTGGCCGAGGGGATGATCGCCGTGGCCTCCTACCGGCTGGCCACGCATCTGGGACTGGCTTTTGCGATCCTCGGGCTCATTGCGTGGCATGTCTTCGCGCTTGGCCGCGAGGAGCGCGAATTGATGCAGGCGCGGCGCGGGCGGGAGGACCGGCTGTTCGGCCTCTCCACCGGGCTGATGCATTTCGCCTTTGTGCAGATCCTGCTGGGCGCGCTGGTGGCCGGGATCGACGCCGGGCGCAGCTATACCGACTGGCCCTTGATGGCCGGAGGGTTCCTTCCGCCCGACATGATGGCGTTGCAGCCCTGGTGGCGCAACCTGTTCGAGAACCCCGGCACGGTGCAGTTCATCCACCGCATGAGCGGCTATCTGCTGTTCGTGTTCACGGCGGTGGTCTGGCTGCGGGGGCGGCGCAGCGCGCATGGCGCCACACGCGGCGCCTTTAGCGCTGTATTTGCGGTTCTGCTGTTGCAAATGCTGCTGGGAATCATGACGGTGCTTTATATCGCGCCCTGGCAACTGGCGATCGCGCATCAGTTCGTGGCGGTCGTGCTCTGGGTGCTCATCTTGCGCGCGCGGTTTCTCAGCCTTTATCCGCGCGCACAGTCCATCCGGGGGGGATGACATGGCGGCCCATGACGATCTGATGGCGCGCGAGCGCGAGAGCGCGGCCTTGGCGCAGGTGGCGGCCCGCCTGGGCTGGGATCAGGAGACGATGATGCCGCGCGGCGCGGCCGAGCAGCGCGCCGAGGAAATGGGTGCGATACAGGCGGTGCTGCACGAGCGGCGCACCGATCCCGCGCGCGGCTATCTGCTGGCCGAGGCGGAGGAAGAGGCCGATCCCGAAGACGCGCAGACACGGGCCGAATTGCGTCTCATCCGCCGCGATCACGAGCGCGCGACGCGCGTGCCGGCGGCCCTTGCCGTGGCGCTGGCGCGGCTGACGAGCCGGGCACAGGGCATCTGGGCCGAGGCGCGCGCCGCCAACGATTTCGCCGCCCTCGCGCCGACGCTGGCCGAGGTGCTGGAACTCAAGCGCGAGGAGGCGGCGGCGGTCGCGGATGGCGCTGACGCCTATGACGCGCTTCTCGATGAATACGAGCCGGGGATGACGGCGGCGGCGCTGGAACGGCTATTCGCCGAGATGCGCCCGCGTCTGGTGGCGTTGAGCGGCGCGGCGCTGGCGGCCCCNTGGCCCGAGGTGAGGGGGCATTTCGCACATGATGCGCAGATGCGGCTNGCGCGCGAGGTGGCACGCCGCTTCGGCTATGATTTCACGCGCGGGCGGCTCGATCTGGCGGTGCACCCGTTCTCGTCCGGCTCGGGCGACGATGTGCGCATCACCACGCGGGTCAGCGAGAGCGACCCGTTCAACTGCCTCTATTCCACGATCCACGAAACCGGCCATGCCTGTTACGAACAGGGGATCGANCCCGATTACCGCCTGACACCGCTGGGGCAGGGGGTCTCGATGGGGGTCCACGAAAGCCAGAGCCGCATCTACGAGAACCAGCTTGGCCGCAGCCGGGCGTTCTGCGGCTGGCTCTACGGGCGNATGGNCGATGCCTTTGGCGATTTCGGGATTGCCGACGAAGAGGCGTTCTATCGTGCGGTCAACCGNGTGCATCCCGGCCATATCCGCACCGAGGCCGACGAGGTGCAGTATAACCTGCACATCATGCTGCGGTTTGACCTGGAGCGCGCGCTGATTTCGGGCGATCTCGCGGTGCGCGACCTGGAGGTGGCGTGGAACGACCGCTTTGCCGCCGATTTCGGCCAGGAGGTGCGGCGCGCCTCGGAGGGGGTGTTGCAGGATGTGCATTGGGCGGTCGGGCTTTTCGGTTATTTCCCGACCTATGCCCTCGGCAATGTCCATGCCGGCAGTCTCTACGCGGCGATGCGGGCCGATCTGCCCGATCTNGACGCGCATCTCGCGGCCGGAGAGCCTGCCGTNGCCGGTGAGTGGCTGCGCGAGCGCGTGCACCGCCATGGCGGGCTTTACCTGCCTGCCGATCTGATCGCACAGGCCAGCGGCGCGCCGGTCGGCGCGGCACC
>JGI25321J39296_1001894_pt1 | contig 10973 bp, 11 predicted proteins | sample AutmiccommuBRH23_FD_39296 | JGI IMG/M metagenome (IMG submission 39296)
GCCGAGCCGCGCAGCCATCGACCCCAGCAACTCGGCCAGCCGCTCGGCCCGGTGGATCATGCAGACATGCCCGCCCGGCGCGGCACGGCGGGCCGCCGCCTCGATCCAGAGCGCAAGCGGCACCGCCTCGCCCAAGGCCCGCTCGCGCCCCGAATCGCGCGCCGGTGTGCTGGCGGCACGGTCGAAGAATGGCGGGTTGAGGATTACATGGTCGAATTGGCGTGTGCGCAGCGCCTCCGGCATGACCGCGAGATCGCCGGTCACCACCTCCATCGTCAAACCGTTGCGCGCGGCATTGTCGCGCGCAAGCGCGGCATATCCCGGTTGCACCTCCAGCCCGACAAGCGACACCCCCGGCACCCGCGCCGCCACGCAAAGCGCCGCGACACCCGACCCGCAGCCCAGGTCGAGCACACTCTCGCCCGCCCTTGCGGGCACGCTCGCCGCCAGAAACACGGGATCGACCCCGGCGCGATACCCCTCTACCGGCTGCGCGATCGCCAGGCGCCCGCCGAGAAAGGCGTCGAGGCTCAGCTCGCCGGGCGCGAACGGCTCAGTCCTCAAGCGAGAACCCGTTATCCGCCAGCACCTCGCGCGCGTCGTCGTAATCGGCATTGGCCACCATCAGGCGGCGCGGGAAAATGCCGATCGAGCCTTCGAGCACACTCATGTTTACGTCCATTTCAAAGCAGTCTATATCCTCGCCCTGAAGCAGCGCCTTGGCAAAGGCCATGCTGACCATATCGGTGGTTCGGTAAAGCTGTTTCATGACACGGAGTTAAAAGCACCGCGCCCGATTTGTCGAGCGCCGTTCCGGGGGGTAAGCATGGGCTTGGACGAGGCCGCCACCAAACCGCATGAGGCGCTGGCCGCCCATCTCGCGGCCAAGCTCGATGCAGTGAACGTTCTCATCCGCGCGCGCATGGCCTCGCGCCACGCCCCGCGTATTCCCGAGGTGACCGCGCATCTGGTCGAGGCGGGGGGCAAGCGGCTGCGCCCGATGCTNACGCTCGCCGCCGCCGATCTGTGCGGCTATCGCGGCGAGCATGACGTGCGCCTTGCCGCAACGGTAGAATTCATCCACACCGCCACGCTGTTGCATGACGACGTTGTGGACGAAAGCGCGAGCAGGCGCGGGCGGCCCACGGCGAACCTGCTGTGGGACAACAAGTCGAGCGTGCTGGTGGGGGATTACCTTTTCGCGCGCGCCTTTCAGTTGATGGTCGAGACGGGATCGCTGCGCGTGCTCGACATCCTCGCCGACGCCGCTGCCACGATTGCCGAGGGCGAAGTGNTGCAACTGAGCGCGGCGCGCGATCTTGCGACCACCGAGGCGACCTATCTCCAGATCGTGCGGGGCAAGACGGCGGCGCTGTTTTCGGCCGCGACGCAGGTCGGCGGCGTGATTTCGGCGGCGCCCGAGNAACAGGTGGCGGCGCTCTTCACCTATGGCGACGCGCTCGGCATCGCCTTTCAGATTGTCGATGATCTTCTGGATTATCAAGGCGATCCCAAGGCCATTGGCAAGAATGTCGGGGACGATTTCCGCGAGCGCAAGCTGACGCTGCCGGTGATCCGCGCGCTGGTGCGGGCCGACGAAGANGAGCGCGCCTTCTGGAAGCGCACCATCGGGAAGGGCGATCAGCGGGACGGCGACCTTGAGCGCGCGATCACGATNTTGCACGCGCGCGGCGCGCTCGANCAGACCCGCGCCGAGGCGCTNGNCTGGATCGCGAAGGCGCGCGCGGCGCTCGCTGCCCTGCCCGATCACACGGTGCGCGACATGCTCGACGCGCTCGCCGGTTATGTGGTGGCGCGGATCAACTGAGCCGGACAGGTTGCACCCACCAGCCGGGATNTTGTGCGGCGATCTGCGCCGCCGCCGCCGCTGCCGTGGCCGCGTCGGGATAGAGCCCGAAACACGTCGCCCCCGATCCCGACATGCGCGCGAGCGCACAGCCCGCGCTGTCGCGCAACGCAGCGAAGGTTGCGCCGATTTCAGGGCAGAGCACCGCCGCCGGTTCCTCCAGATCGTTGCGCTGCGTGGCGAGCCAGCCGATGCAGGCCGCGGCATCCGGCCAGGNCGGCAGCGTCGCGGGCATGGCCGGGTTGTCGCGGCGGATGAGGCGGGCAAAGACCGCNGGCGTCGCCACCGACAGGCCGGGATTGACCAGCACCGCATCGAGCGCGGGNAACTCGGCTATCGGNGTCACATCCTCGCCGATCCCGCGTATCCGCGCCGCGCGCGCCATCAGGCAGACCGGCACATCCGCCCCGAGCGCCTGCGCCTGCGGCATNGGTCTGCCGGTGAGCCGGACAAGCGCGCGCAAGACCGCCGCCGCGTCGCTTGACCCGCCGCCGATCCCGGCGGCAGCGGGCAGGNGTTTTTCCAGCGTGACCGCCGCCGNCACCCCCATCAGCGCGGCGGCGCGCAGCACGAGGTTTTCCGGCCCCNCCGGCACCCCCGCNGCGCGCGGCCCGCTCACGCGCAGCGATGTGGTCGGGGCCTGTGCCACCGTCAGCCGGTCGCCGACATCGGCGAAGGCCACCAGCGAATCGAGCAGGTGATAGCCATCCGCCCGCCGCCCCGTGACATGAAGCGTCAGGTTGACCTTGGCGGGGGCAAATTCAGTTACGCGCAGCGGCGGCATTCACGGGCTTCAGCGGATCGGCGCCTTCCTCTTCCAGCACCAGGTCGAGCCCGACCTCGAGCTTGCGGCGCACGCGCTCCGGCTCCAGATCCGGTGACGACGCGGACTGGTGCAGCGAGAGGGCACGCTTCCATTGGAACCGCGCCTCGGTCTGACGGCCCACTGCCCAGAGCACGTCGCCCAGATGGTCGTTGACCACCGGATCGGTCGGCATCAGTTCGGCGGCGCGCTCCATATGTGTGATGGCCTCATCATAGCGGCCCAGCCGGTAGAGCACCCAGCCCAGACTATCGACGATGTGACCGCTATCGGGCTGCGCGGCCACGGCGCGCTCGATCATNTCAAGCGCCTCGTCAAGGTTGACACGCTTTTCCACCATGGAATAGCCGAGATAGTTGAGCACCTGCGGGTGATCGGGATTGAGTTCCAGCGCGCGGCGGAAATCGGCCTCGGCCTCGGGCCAATGGTCCTGCCGTTCATGGGCGATGGCGCGGACGTAATAGACGAACCATTGCGGGTTGTCGTGCGCCTCCAGATGTGCGATCGCCCGATCGTAGGCGGCAACGGCCTGCGCCCAATCCTCCTGTTCGCGGTAGAGATCGCCCGCCGCAACATGGACACTGGCCGTGTCGGGATGGGTCTGCACCAGCTGGTTGAGCACCTCGGCGGCGGCGTCGATCTTGCCGGCGCGGCGCAACGCCTCGGCGCGGCCCAGTTCGGCGGTCACGAACGCGGGATGGTCGCGCGGCACCCGGCCATAGGCTTCGATGGCGAGCGCGTATTGCCCGAGGCTCTCGAGCACCTCCGCCACCGTGAGCGTGGCCCCGATATTATCGGGGTTCACCGCCTCGGCGGCGCGGGCGTAAATCAGNACGAATTCTTCCCCAGCCTCCTCCATCAACGCGCGCGCGAGCGAGAAGAACACCTCGGCCACGCCTTCGCGCGCATTGGTGACAAGCCCGAAGGGCACTGCCTCGCCCTCGGCCAGCCTTGCGCGCAGCGCCGCGATTTCCGGGTCGGGGTCATGGCCAAAGGTATCGTCGATGATCTCGACCGCGCGGGCCTGTTCGCCCAGNTGGCTGAGCACCTGCGCCCAGGCGATGCCGCCCGACCGGGTGCGTTGCAGCGGCCCGTCCTCATCNCCCGAAAACACACGNTCGGCGGTCTCGAAATCGCCGACCGCCGCCAGCGCCAGCGCCTTGTGGTAGAGCGCGAAATTGCGCAGGCCCTGTTCGGCGGCCATTGCGTCCATCCGTGCCAGCGCCGAGGTCATGTCGCCGCGCCCCAGATCGGCCCAGGCGGCGATCATCCCGTCGGCAAGCGGCCCGGCGCCGCGCTGTTCGTCGATCCGCCCCAGCACCGCATCCCAATCCTCGCGCCGGGCCTCGTCGGCCAGAAGCGCAATCTGCGCCACCTGGCTGCGCAGCCCGTCGGCCTCGAGCTTGCGCGCCACGGCCACCGCCTGATCGAGCCTGCCAAGGGCAAGATAGGCGATGGTCGCGTTATCAAGCATCGCGGGGTTGTTCGGATCGCGGGTCAGCGCGCGGGCATAATATTGCGCGGCTGCGGCGAAATCTCCGTGCGCACGCGCGCTCTGCGCGGCGAGATAGGCCCCGGACGGCTCTTGCGCCAGAACGGCCACGGTCTGCATGAGAAGGACGGCCAGCGCCGCCTGCAATCTGCGGAATTTCACGGGATATTGCCTTTTCTGCCTCGCGTTGCGTCAAAGGTAGTATGCGGACCGCCCCAAGGCAATGCGGCGCAGCCATCGGGCCGCGCCGCAGGCGATCAAGCGCTCGTTACATGTTGGGATAATTCGGCCCGTCACCGCCCTGCGGCGTGACCCAGGTGATGTTCAGGCTCGGATCCTTGATGTCGCAGGTCTTGCAGTGCACACAATTCTGGAAATTGATGACAAAGCGCGGCTCNTTTCCCTCTTCGCGCACCACCTCATAGACCCCCGCCGGGCAATAGCGTTGNGCCGGCTCGTCATATTTCGGCAGGTTGACCGAGATCGGTATGTCCGGATCGGTCAGCCGAAGATGCGCGGGCTGGTTTTCCTCATGATTGGTCATCGAGAAACTGACATTGGTCAGCCGGTCGAAACTCAGTTTGCCGTCAGGCTTTGGATAGTCGATCGGCTTGTTATCCTTCGCCAGCCCCGTTGCCTCGGCATCGGTCTTGCCATGCTTGAGCGTGCCCAGAAGGCTGAACCCGGCGGTATTGGTCCACATGTCGAACCCGCCCAGAGCGAGCGACGCTACCAGCCCGTATTTCGACCACAGCGGCTTGACATTGCGCACCTTTTTCAGGTCGCGGCCGATCGCGCCCTGGCGCACCTCGGTTTCATACGCGGTCAACTCGTCGCTCGCGCGACCCGCCTTTATCGCCTCATGCGCGGCCTCCGCCGCGGCCTTGCCCGAGAGCATGGCGTTATGGTTGCCCTTGATGCGCGGCACGTTGACCATGCCCACCGAACATCCCAGAAGCGCGACGCCCGGCGCNACCATCCCGGGCATGGACTGATACCCGCCCTCGGAAATCGCCCGCGCGCCATAGGCCACGCGCTTGCCGCCCTTGAGCAGATCGGCAACAATCGGGTGATGCTTGAATCGCTGGAATTCCATGTAGGGGTAAAGGTGCGGGTTCTCATAGTTGAGATGGACCACGAAACCCACATAGACCTGATTGTTCTCAGCGTGATAGATGAACGAGCCGCCGCCCGCATTGCNGCCAAGCGGCCAGCCCATCGTGTGCGTGACGCTACCCTCACGGTGCTTCTTGGGGTCGATCTCCCAGATTTCCTTCATGCCCAGGCCGAATTTCTGCGGCTCGTGGCCCNTGGACAGCTCATAGCGTGCGATCACCTCCTTGGAGAGACTGCCGCGCACGCCCTCCGACAGGAACACATATTTGCCGTGCAGCTCCATCCCCGGCTCGTAATTCGGCCCCGGNGTGCCATCCTCGTTCTTGCCGAACTCACCGGCGACAACGCCCCTGACCTCGCCGTTCTCGCCATANACGATCTCCGAGCAGGCCATGCCGGGAAAGATCTCGACCCCCAGTGCCTCGGCCTGTTCGGCCATCCAGCGGCAGACATTGCCCATCGAAACGATGTAATTGCCGTGATTGTTCATCAGCGGCGGCATCGGCCAGTTGGGGATGCGGACCTTTCCCGCCTCGCCCAGCATGTAGAAATTATCCTCGACCACCGGCGTGTTGAGCGGCGCNCCCTTCTCCTTCCAGTCGGGGATGAGCGCATCGAGGCCGCAGGGGTCGAGCACCGCCCCCGAGAGAATATGCGCGCCCACCTCGGACCCCTTTTCGAGCACGACGACATCGAGATCGGCGTCAAGCTGCTTGAGTCGGATCGCGGCCGAGAGGCCCGCCGGCCCCGCACCCACGATCACCACGTCATATTCCATCGCTTCGCGCGTCACGTCCTGCATCGGTCATCCTCCTCTGGCGCGCGGCCTCCGGCGCGCAACAATCTTGCGGTTCTGCCTATCGCGCCCGCACCAAGAGTCAATCGCAACACGACATTTTACCGCATGAAATCCGGCATTTTATCACCTGAGCGCCCCGGATCATACGATATGCGCATCCGCTCTTGCAATCGGGCGCGCGCTTCGTGCAATCTGAGGAAAATCTGGATGCGATGCTTGCGGGGCCCGACGATGCGCGGCCCCGCTTCTGACAATGGACGAGTGAAATGGAAAAGATCCCGATGACCGCAGGCGGTCACGCCGCGCTTGAACAGGAGCTCAAGCAGCTCAAATCGGTCGAGCGTCCGGCCATCATCCGCGCGATCGCCGAGGCGCGCGAACATGGCGATCTTTCGGAGAACGCGGAATATCATTCGGCCAAGGAGAAACAGTCCTTTATCGAGGGACGAATCAAGGAAATCGAGAGTATCCTGAGCCTCGCCGAAGTCATCGACCCGAAACGGCTTTCGGGTCCGATCAAGTTCGGGGCAACGGTGACGCTCGTGGACGAGGACACGGGAGAGGAGCACACCTGGCAGATCGTCGGCGAGCACGAGGCCAGTATCGAGGCGGGGCTTCTCAACTTGAAATCGCCTATTGCCCGCGCGCTGATCGGCAAGGAAGCGGGCGACAGCGTGGAAGTGCGCACGCCGGGTGGCGAGCGGTCCTACGAGGTGCTAAATGTCGCCTATATCTGACAGGCTGCCCATCCCATGGCCCGACTTACAGACCCCAGGCCGGCCACGCGCCCACCTCTGACGACCGTCGAGGTGGCGGCAGCGGTGCTGTCGGTGCTGTGGCTGGCGGGCGCGGTGCTCTGGTTTCTCTTGCTGGCCCCCGAAGCGGCGGAGGGCGACGGCGCGCTGCGTGTCGTGCTGGGGCTGAGCGCCGTCCTCATGCCGGTGGCGCTGCTCTGGGCAGGGGTGAGTGCCGCCCGCGCCAGCCGGATCATGCGCGAGGAGAGCGCGCAGTTGCGCGCCGCCATCGACGACCTGCGCGCCACCGTTCTNGCGCAAAACCGGGCAGATGGCGCAACGGCGGACAGGGCCGTGGTGCAGAAACTCGATGAGATCCTTGCCGCCCAGAACAAGACCGAGGCGGCGCTGGCGACGTTTTCGNNGTTGCGCGCNCATGAGCCCGAACCGCAACCCGCGCCCCCCGCGCCCACCCCCCCCGGCGATCAGGTGACGCTCCCGCTCGGGACGCCGACAGAGGACATCGCGCCACCGCTGGCGCACGCAGATTTCATCCGCGCGCTGAACTTTCCCGAAAGCCCCGAGGACAAGGCCGGTTTCGATGCGCTTCGCCGCGCGCTCAGGGACCGCCCGACCGCGCAGCTCATTCGCGCCGCACAGGACGTTCTNACGCTCTTGTCGCAGGATGGCATCTACATGGACGATCTGCGCCCCGACATGGCGCGGCCCGAAATCTGGCGGAGTTTCGCTGCGGGCGAACGCGGGCGCGCCATTGCCGCGCTTGGCGGCATCCGCGACCGCTCATCGCTGGCGCTGACGGCGGCGCGCATGAAACAGGACACGATTTTCCGCGATGCGGCGCATCATTTCCTGCGGCTTTTCGACCGGGTGTTCACCCGCTTCGCCGAGACCGCCTCGGACGCTGAAATCACGGAACTGTCCGGCACCCGCACCGTGCGCGCCTTCATGCTGCTCGGGCGGGTCGCGGGCACGTTCGCCTNAAGGCGCGTCAGCCCGCGCGCTTTTGCAGCACCAGAAAGGTCATCATACCCATGGGCGGCAGGCCGCGCCGCTCAACGATGTCGAGCGTGTCCTCGCCCAGAACGGTGCCGATCTCGAAATCNGATTGCCAGCCAAGCACCCGTTCGAGCGGGGCCGCCGCGCGCGCCAACCCGGCCCAGACGCCGCGCTCGTGCTTGAAATGGTTGGTAATCACCACCTGCCCGCCGGGGCGCAGCACACGCGCGATCTCGGCCATCACGCGCTCGGGTTCGGGCACGACGGAAAGGACGTGCATCGCCGCGACGGTGTCGAAACTCGCATCGGGGAACTTGAGCGTGCGCGCGTCCATCCGCCGCAGCGCCGCGACCTGGACCAGCCCCAGCCGCGCCACCCGCGCGCGTGCCTTGCGCAGCATTGCNGGGCTGTAATCGACGCCGGTCACGCGCAGATTCGGGTCATAGTTTTCAAGCGAGAGACCGGTGCCCACCCCCACCTCGAGCACATCGCCGCCGCGCGTGTTGATATACGCCACGGCCGTGCGCCGCCCGGCATCGGTTATCCTGCCGAAAGTGGCGTCATAGACCGGGGCCCATCGGGCATAGGAATTNCGAACGGCATCCAGTTCCATCGTCTCACCTTACTTTTCTGNTCGGTGCCACACAAGCGCCGCCCAGATCACGATTGCAATATATGCCAGGCACAGCACGATCAGCGCGCCCCATGTAAAGATCACCAGCGCAGCAGCGACACAGGNAAAGCCGAGGAGAAAGAACTTGACGTTCTCGCGCGAGATCCGCGTCTGCTTGAACGACCAGACCGGCACCGGCAGGATCATCAAAAGGCCCATCCCGGCCATATAGAGCCCGATCAACGCCGCAGGCGGCTTCGACACGCCCGGCAGCGCGAAGATCACGAACATCGGCAGCATGGCCAGCAGCGCGCCCGCCGGCGAGGGCAGCCCCTCGAAATAGGCCCCCGATCCGCCCTTGGCCCCTTCCTCGCGCGACGACACGTTGAACCGCGCCAGCCGCATCACGCAGCAGACCGCGAAAAACAGCACCGCGATCCAGCCGGCGTGCCGCATGTCCTGCAATCCCCAGTAATAGATCACCAATGGCGCCGCGACCCCGAAATTGAGGAAGTCCGCCAGCGAATCAAGTTCCGCCCCCATGGCCGAGGTGCTGCGCAACAAGCGCGCCAGCCGCCCGTCGAGCCCGTCAAGCACCGCCGCGATGAGCAATAGCTGCACCGCGCGCACATAATCGCCCTGCGCGCCCAGCCGGATCGCCGTGATCCCGGCGCAGATCGCCGCAACTGTCAGCATGTTGGGCAGAAGCTGCGCGAGCGTGACCTCTTTTCCGGGCGGGCGCGGCGCGTCGGTCATGCGGANACCTCGGCGATGACCGTTTCGCCCGCCACCATGGTCTGTCCCACCTGCACCAGCGGCGTGACGTCTTCGGGCAGATAGACATCGAGGCGAGAGCCGAAGCGGATCAGCCCGAACCGCCCGCCGCGCGGCACGCTCTCGCCCTCGCGCACGAAACACACGATCCGCCGCGCCACCAGCCCCGCGATCTGCACCACCGGCAGCAGGCGGCCATCGGCCATTTCGATGACGATGCCGTTGCGCTCGTTATCCTCGCTCGCCTTGTCGAGCGAGGCATTGAGGAACTTGCCGGGGCGATAGGCGATCTTCGTCACCACCCCCTCGACCGGCGCGCGGTTCACATGGCAGTTGAACACCGACATGAACACGCTCACCCGCGTCAGCGGCCTATCTGACAGGCCAAGCTCTGCGGGCGGCACCGCCGGCTCGATCAGCGACACGANTCCGTCGGCGGGGCTGACGATCAGACCGGGACGTGCAGGCGTCACGCGCTCGGGGTCGCGAAAGAAATAGTAGCACCAGACCGTGAGCCCCGCGCCGATCCAGCCAAGCGGCTCCCAGATCAGGAACAGGACCAGCGTGATCGCACAGAAAAGGGCGACGAACCTGCGCCCCTCGGGGTGCATCGGCTTGATGAACGTCTCGTGCATCTTCATGGGCGGCGGTCCTGCAATCTGGATGAGAACCCGCCTAAGGTGCCTGCCCGCGCAATGCAAGCGGTCGGTGTGGTCACTCGAGGGGCGGCCCGTCGGGGCCGCCCTGCACCGGATNACTGCNCCGCGATCATCTCGGCCTGCCTGACGATCACCTCGGCCTGCTTGATCGAGGCGATGTCCACCAGCCGGCCCTTGAAGGTGGTCGCGCCCTCGCCGCGCGCCTTGGCCTCTTCCATGGCCTTCAGGATTTCGCGGGCCTCCTGAACCGCCGCGTCGGACGGGGTGAAGATTTCGTTGGCGAGCGCCACCTGCCTGGGGTGAATCGCCCATTTTCCCACCATCCCCAGCGTGGCCGAGCGGCGCGCCTGCGCGCGAAAGCCCTCGTCGTCGGAGAAATCGCCAAACGGGCCATCGACCGGCAATAGGCCATGGGTGCGGCAGGCGGCGACGATGGCGGTCTGCGCCCAATGCCAGGGGTCGGACCAGTATTTCGCGCCCTCGTGCAGCATGTAGTAATTTTCCTGCGTGCCGCCGATGCCGGTGGTCTGCATCCCCATGGAGGCCGCGAAATCGGCCGCGCCGAGGCTCAGCGCCTGCATCCGGGGGCTGGCCGCGGCGATNTCCTCGACATGGGCGATGCCCGCTGCCGACTCGATGATCGCCTCGAAGCTGATGCGCTTCTTGCGGCCCCGGGCNGCCTCGACGGCGGATACCAGCGCATCGACCGCNTAGATGTCGGCCGCGCANCCTGCCTTGGGAATCATGATCTGNTCGAGCCGCTCGCCGGCCTGTTCGAGCAGGTCNACCACGTCACGATACCAGTAAGGCGAATCAAGCCCGTTGATGCGCACCGAGAGATACTTGTTGCCCCAGTCCACCTCGTTTATCGCCTTGATGGCGTTGGCGCGCGCCGCATCCTTGTCGNNNGGNGCGACCGAGTCCTCGAGGTCGAGATTGACCACATCCGCCGCCGAGGAGGCCATCTTCGCAAACAGNTTCGTGTTCGATGCGGGGCCGAAAAGCTGGCAGCGGTTGGGGCGCGCGGGGGGGGCGGGTTGCAGGCGAAAGCTCATGATGATCGCTCCGTTGGGTCAGGA
>JGI25321J39296_1001902_pt1 | contig 10939 bp, 9 predicted proteins | sample AutmiccommuBRH23_FD_39296 | JGI IMG/M metagenome (IMG submission 39296)
CGAAGTAACCCTAGGCGCACCAGAGCACCCGAGCCTTCGAAAGGCGCTTTATCTTTGGTCCGGTTCTCCCGGCCGGGCGCTGGACCTGGGCTGCGGCGCCGGACGCGACAGTCTGGCCCTGCTGCGCGCTGGCTGGGAGGTGGTCGCTGTAGACCAGTCTGCAGATGCTCTGGAAGTCCTGCGCGTGCAGGCCGACCCCAGCTTGTCAGGTAGGCTCACCACTCGGTGCCAGCCATTCGAGAACGAGACGCCGCTACTGATCGCTGATCTAGTGAACGCGAGCTTCGCGCTCCCATTTTGCAAGCCGGAGGCATTCAACGATTTCTGGGCTCGGATAACCCAATGTCTACGCCGGGGCGGGTTGTTCACCGGCCACTTTCTCGGCCCGCGCGACAGCTGGGCGGCGAAGGACTACGTCACTCATGATCGCGAGCAGTTACTACGACAATTCGATAGCTGGACGCTGCTGGAGCTCAATGAGCTCGAGTTCGACGGCAAGACCGCCGTAGGTCACAGCAAGCACTGGCATCTGTTCGAGGTGATTGCTCGGCGCCACTGAGCCACAGGCCCGTTAAGGACTGCTGCCGCACATTGCAATGGGATAGACTTCGCTGCTTGCAGTCCGGAGTCCGAAATGCGCAAAGCTCTCAACCAAGGCCTGATCGAATATCTGCAGGCGTCCCCTACCCCGTTCCATGCCACCCAGAATCTCGCCCAGGCGCTACAGGCCGCCGGCTACCGTGCGCTGGACGAGCGTGAGGTCTGGCATACCGAGGCGGGCGGGCGTTATTACGTTACCCGCAACGACTCGGCCATCATCGCCTTCCAGCTGGGCAGCAAGGCGCTCGTCGAACACGGCCTGCGCTTGGTTGGCGCCCATACCGACAGCCCGTGCCTGCGGGTCAAGCCGCAGCCCGAGCTGCAGCGCCAGGGCTTCTGGCAGCTGGGTGTCGAGGTGTATGGTGGCGCCCTGCTCGCTCCTTGGTTCGACCGCGATCTGTCGCTGGCCGGCCGTGTCACCTACAGCCGTGATGGCCGCATCGAAAGCCAGCTGATCGACTTCAAGGTTCCGATCGCGACGATTCCGAACCTGGCGATTCACCTCAATCGGGAAGCCAATCAGGGCTGGGCCATCAACGCGCAGAACGAGCTACCGCCGATTCTGGCCCAGATCGCCAGCCAGGAAAGCCCGGACTTCCGCGCACTGCTCGCCGATCAACTCGGCCGTGAACATGGGCTGGTCGCCGACGTGGTGCTGGACTTCGAACTGAGCTTCTACGACACCCAGAGCGCGGCGGTCATCGGCTTGCACAGTGACTTCATCGCCGGCGCCCGTCTGGACAATCTGCTTTCGTGCTTTGCGGGCTTGCAGGCCTTGCTGAACGCCGAACCCGAGCACACCTGCGTGCTGGTCTGCACCGATCACGAGGAAGTCGGCTCGACCTCGCTGTGCGGCGCGGATGGCCCGTTTCTGGAGCAGGTCTTGCGTCGCGTGCTGCCGGATGAGGACGACTTCCAGCGCGCCATCAGCCATTCCCTGCTGATTTCCGCCGACAATGCCCACGCGGTGCACCCGAACTACGCCGACAAGCACGACGGCAATCACGGGCCGAAGCTCAACGCTGGTCCAGTGATCAAGGTGAACAACAACCAGCGCTACGCCACCAGCAGCGAAACTGCCGGCTTCTTCCGCCATCTCTGCTTGGAAAACGAAGTGCCGGTGCAGAGTTTCGTCACCCGCAGCGACATGGGTTGCGGCTCCACGATCGGCCCGATCACGGCCAGTCAGCTGGGTGTGCGTACCGTCGACATCGGCCTGCCGACCTTCGCCATGCACTCGATCCGCGAGCTTGCGGGTAGTCAGGACCTGGCGCATCTGGTCAAGGTACTGACCGCGTTCTACGCCAGCAGCCAGTTGCCTTGAACCGCACCGGGCAGGTCTGCAGCACTGCAAACCTGCTCGATCCATCAAGGCAAAGCGAAATCTGGCTCCGTCCACATCAGGACGATGCGGATCAGGAAAGCGCGCTATCGATCACCAGGGCCACCTTGCCGGACACGGTGTTGCTGGCCAGCGTTTCGAATGCAGCCTCCACATCACTGATGGCAAAGGTTCGCTCCAGACGCGGCGAAAGCTTGCCTTGGGTGAACAGCGGCCAGACCTTCTCTTCCATTTCCGCCAGCAGCCCGGCCTTGTAATCGGCGTCGCGGCTGCGCAGGGTCGAGCCGATCAACTGGATGCGCTTGGCCAGCAAACCAGCCAGATCCATCTCGGCCTTGCGTCCGCCCATCAAGCCGATCATCACCCAACGCCCATCCATCGCCAGCAGCTGCATGTTCAATGCGGCGTACTTGGCACCGACCGGGTCGAGGATCATGTCGAACGGACCAAAATCGCGTAGCGCTTCGAGCGAGTCACCACGCAGCACACCACCCTGAGCACCGAGCGACTCACAGTAGGCCAGCCGCTCGGCCGAGCCGACACTGACCCAGCAGGGATTGCCGAAAGCCTTGCACAACTGGATCGCCGCCGAGCCAACACCACTGGCGCCAGCGTGCAGCAGCACCTTGTCGCCGGCCAGTAAAGCGCCCAGGCGATAGAGATTGAGCCAGGCCGTGGCATATACCTCCGGGATAACCGCAGCTTCATGCAGCGACATGCCCTCCGGGGCCGGCAGCGCATGACGGGCATCGACCACCACCTCCTCGGCCATGCCACCACCAGCCAGCAGCGTGCACACGCGATCACCCACCTTCCAGCGGCTGCGCCCACTGACCTCGGCGACCACCCCTGCGCATTCCAGCCCCAGGATGTCGGTGACACCTGCCGGCGGCGGATAGTGTCCGCCTCGCTGCAGCAGGTCCGCACGGTTCAGCCCGGCAGCAGCCACACGGATACGGATTTCGCCATCGCCGCACGCCGGAGCCGGTCGCTCGGCCCACTCCAGATGCCCCTCGATACCTTGCAATGCCTTCATGCTGCCTCCATAGTGGTTCCTATCTATGCCCACCCAACTGATCGCTCGCTGGCCTTCTTTGACCACCTCAACCATCGGGCTTGTGCTTTCCACCGCCGGACGGAAAACCGAACCGGCGCCTACTTTAGATGGCCTAATATGCGTTATTCCCTAGCCTTACGTCGCCCCCAAGCCATGAAACGTACGCTGACCTGCACCGTTCTCGCCGTCCTTTTCGGCCTTCACGCTTCCCTGGCGATGGCCAAAGCCGTCAGCACGCCGGAGAACTGGGACTACCTGCAACCCGATCGTGACCAGGTCATAGCCAGCCTGAACGTCGTCGAACTGCTCAAGCGCCATCACTACAACAAGCCGCCGCTGAACGACGCGCGTTCGGCAAAGATCTTCGACAGCTACATCCAGATGCTCGATCCCTCGCGCAGCTATTTCCTGGCATCCGACCTCGAAGAGTTCGGCAAGTGGCGCAACCAGTTCGACGACTTCCTCAAGGGCGGCAATCTCGAACCCGGCTTCATCATCTACTCCCGTCATCTCGAGCGCTTGCAGAACCGGTTGAACTACGCCCTGAGCCTGCTCGACAAGGGCGTCGACAGCTTCGACTTCAGCGTCGACGAGGAGCTGCTGGTCGACCGTGAGAAGGCCGCCTGGGCCAAGGACACCGCAGAGCTGGATGACCTGTGGCGCAAGCGGGTAAAGGACGAGGTATTGCGTCTGAAGATCGCCGGCAAGGAGCCGAAGGCCATCGAGGAACTGTTGACCAAACGCTACAAGAATCAGCTATCGCGCCTGAACCAGACCCGTGGCGAGGACGTTTTCCAGGCCTACATCAACGCCTTCGCGCAGACCTACGATCCGCACACCCAATACCTGTCGCCGGACAGCGCGGAGAATTTCGACATCAACATGAGCCTGTCGCTCGAGGGCATCGGCGCGGTGCTGCAGAGTGACAACGAGCACGTGAAGATCGTACGCCTGGTGCCGGCCGGCCCGGCGGAGAAGAGCAAGCAGCTGGCGCCAGCGGACAAGATTGTCGGCGTCGGCCAGGCCAACGATGAGATGGTCGACGTCATCGGCTGGCGTCTGGATGAGGTGGTCAAGCTCATCCGCGGCCCGAAGGGTTCGGTCGTACGCCTGGAAGTCATCCCGGCGAGCAATGCGCCGAATGACCAGAGCAGCAAGGTCGTCGCCATTACCCGCGAAGCGGTGAAGCTTGAGGAGCAGGCAGCGAAGAAGTCGGTGCTGAACCTGGAACACCAGGGGCAGAACTTCAAGCTCGGCGTGATCGAAATTCCGGCGTTCTACCTCGACTTCAAGGCACTGCGCGCCGGGGACCAGAACTACAAGAGCACCACGCGTGACGTTAAAAAGCTGCTCTCCGAACTGGAAGCAGAGAAAGTCGACGGCGTGGTCATCGACCTGCGCAACAACGGCGGCGGCTCACTGCAAGAGGCCACCGAGCTCACCGGCCTATTCATCGATCAGGGTCCGACTGTGCTGGTACGCAACAGCGATGGTCGCGTAGACGTGCTTGCCGATGAACAGACCGGCGCGCTGTACAAGGGGCCGCTGGCCGTCCTCGTCAACCGTCTTTCGGCATCGGCCTCGGAGATCTTCGCCGGCGCGATGCAGGACTACCACCGGGCCTTAATCCTCGGTGGCCAGACCTTCGGCAAGGGCACCGTGCAGACGATCCAGCCTCTCAACCATGGTGAGCTGAAACTGACCCTGGCCAAGTTTTACCGCGTATCCGGGCAGAGCACTCAACATCAGGGTGTGATTCCCGACATCAGCTACCCTGCCGATGTCGACACCAAGGAAATCGGTGAGAGTGCGCTGCCGGAAGCGCTGCCTTGGGACAGCATCCGCGCGGCGATCAATCCGGACATGAACCCGTTCAAGCCGTTCCTCGCCGAGCTGAAGGCACGCCACGAAGCACGCACCGGCGAGAACCCGGACTTCGTCTTCACCCGCGATCGTCTGGCGCTTGCCCAGGAGCTGATGCACGAAACCACCGTCAGCCTCAATGAAGAAAAGCGGCGTGCACAACAGGCCGATATCGAGAAGCGTCAGCTGGCCTTGGAGAATGCATTGCGCCTGGCCAAAGGTGAGGAGCCACTGGCAAAGCTGGAGAAGGAAGACGAAAACACGCCTCACGCGGAAGCGGACAAACCAAAGCCGGAGGATGATGCCTACCTCTCCGAGAGCGGGCGCATTCTGCTCGATTACCTCGGTCTCAGCTCGGCGATGGCCAAGCACTGAATCGAGTGGAACGCCGCGATGTCATCAAATTGACATCACGACATCGTGAAATGAAAGGGCCGCGCTGCGGCCCTTTTCTTTTCACACCCAGAGACCTCCATGACAGTCACCGAGCAGTTGAGCACGCTGGGACATATCCTTGCTCACGGCGACATCACCACCCTGTTCCAACCCATCGTCTCGCTTTCGGAGCGACGCATTCTCGGTTATGAAGCACTCAGCCGTGGACCATCCAACGGCCCGCTGCACTCCCCGATCAATTTGCTCGCCACAGCACGCCACGCCGGCCGGCTTAACGAACTGGAGATGACCTGCCGCGAAACAGCGTGCCGGCGTTACAGCCAGGGGGCGCTACGCGGCAAGCTCTTTCTCAACGCCTCACCGGAAACGCTACTTGACGCGACCCACAAGCCCGGGCGCACGCTCGAGCTGCTGCACACCTATGGCATTTCCGCGGACAACGTGGTCATCGAGCTGACCGAGCAGGCACCGGCCGACGATCTCGAGCTGCTGGACAAGGCGCTTCATCACTATCGCTCGATGGGCTTCAGCATAGCGCTCGACGACCTTGGTGCCGGATATTCGAGTTTGCGCCTGTGGTCCGAGCTGCGACCGGACTATGTGAAGATCGACCGCTATTTCATCGACGGCATCCATCTCGACCCCGTGAAGCGCGAGTTCGTCGAATCCATCCTGAAGATCGCCCGCGCATCGCGTGCCCACGTCATCGCCGAAGGTATCGAACTGCGCGAGGAACTGGCGGTGCTGGCCGGCATGGGTATCGATCTGGTGCAGGGCTATCTGCTCGGACGTCCGCTGGAGTTGCCTGCCCAGGACATCGACGAGGTCCTGCCCCCCCCGGAGGCCCAGCAGGCGGTCTTGGGCGAGGAGTCCGGCAACCTGTCCGGACTGCTTATCCGACAACCCGCNATGTCCGCAGAACGTCCGGTCGCTGAAATGCTCGAGGCGTTTCGACTGCAGCCNGCCCTGAACTCGATCGCAGTTTTGGACGTNGACGCCAGGCCGGTCGGCATACTTCACCGCAATCTCATTTCCGACGCGCTGCTCAAGCCCTACGCCACCGATCTGCTGGCACGCAAACCGCTTAGCCGCCTGATGAGCACGGATTTCCTCGCCGTCGAGCTCGACCAGTCGTTGCAACAGGTCAGCCGCTTGCTCACCAGCCGGGCGCGNCAAAGAATCGAGGAAGACTTCGTCATNACACAGGCNGGTCAATACCTCGGTCTGGGCCGCGTCATCGATGTTCTGAGGTTGATAACCGAACTGAAGATTCAGCAGGCGCGCCACGCCAATCCCCTGACACTGTTGCCGGGCAACGTNCCTATCCAGCAGTGCCTGACCCGCCTGCTGCTACAGCGACGTAGGGCGATGGTCTGTTACGTCGACATCGACAACTTCAAACCTTTCAACGATCTGTATGGCTACGCCAAAGGCGATGAAGTGCTGCTGTGCCTGGCCCAATGTCTGAACGACCGGGTCGACCCACAGATGGATTTCGTCGGCCATATTGGCGGGGATGATTTCATGCTGGTGCTGAGCGGTCACGACTGGGAGCAGCGCATTGCCGACTTGCACAGCGCCTTCGCGCTTCGCAGCAGCGCCTTCTACCAGCCAGAACACCTCGCGGCCGGCTGCTTTATTTCCACCAGCCGTGACGGGCGTAAACAGCGCTATGCCCTGCTGTCACTCTCGATCGGGATCNTCAGCGTGCACCCGGAGCACACTGACCGCCTGGATGCAGGCAGGCTCGCCGCCCTTGCTTCGGAGGCCAAGCGCTTTGCCAAACAGGTGAACGGCCCGAGCTTCCACCTGATCGATGCAGGGCAGCCAACGCAGGATGCCTACAACCCCAGTTGCTCCGCCTTCGCCTTGTAACGATCTGCCTGCTGGGGGTCTGCGGCCAGGCCGTGGCCGCCGGCACGATACAGTTGCTCGAGGCGAACCGCCGCCAGTGGATGCCCTGCCTCGGCCGCCTGGGACCACCAGCGCGCCGCCTCACTGCCATCCGGGCCGTGGGAGGCATCTTCGCTGAGGCTGATGACGCCCATCTGATATGCCGCTTTCACATCTCCCGCCTTGGCCGCCAGCCTTAGAAGGCGAACGCCTTCCAGCTTGGCACCATAGCCGCGCCCGCGGAAATACAGGATATGACCGTAGAAACTCTGCGCCGACACGTCGCCCAGCGCCGCCATCCGCGCGAATTGCCCTTCCATCCAACGCCAGATCTTCGGCTGCTGAACCGCGTAGTGCGACGTCATCAATTTGCGGGCAGTTAAATAACCGAGCCTTGCACGCAGCCTGCCCAGCATCAGAGTTCCTCCGAATAAACGAACTCGAAAACGCGCGCCACTTCTCCCGCATGCCAGGATGCAGCGGCGGCACCGTCCGCCGGCCCCGAGAAGCGTCCCAACCGCGCAGCACACTCGAAAAAGCCCGTGCGGGGCAAACGACTAGCACCCTGACTGATGACCAGTGCGCTGCGCAACGGGCGCTCCGAGCGGGCGTCCAGCGCAGCGAGGTGCTCCAGCGCGGCGGTAAGGGTTCGCATGGCGGGTGTGGGCAACTGGAGCCGCTCGACCAGCGCACGGTAGGTCACCAGATGTCTCTGCCGGCGAGCGGCATCCAGTTCGGCAAGCAGCGCCTGCCAGTGGTGCCGGCTGATGGATACTGACGTCAAGCGTCGCCCTCCCAGCCGGCAATTTCCAACGCACGTGCCAGTGCTCGACGAATCGCAGCATCGGGTTCGCGCTCTCCCGCCTCGATCAGCCCCAGGTAGGCTGGACTGATCCCCACAGCGCGCGCCAACGCCTCTTGTGAAAGCCCCTTGGCCTCACGCAGGGCGCTCAGCTCGACCAGGGACGGACGTGACTGAGCGCCACTGGGTGCGACATCAGTGGCAACGGCCGATTTGACACCGACCGCANTCAAAAGCGCCTGGTACTCGTCCCACGGCAGTACGGCGTATTCCGGCGAGCCGTCACGCATGATGACCTGTACATTCATCCGTATTTTCCCCAGGCGTCTTCGATCAGATGCGGAATCTTAACAGCCCTTGCCGCTCCTTGAAGCTACCAACCTGCCGCATGCGTTAGTGAATCGGGATAGAGACCGCAAATGCTCATCCGGCACCGACAAACGGCGGCGCTACACACGCCGCTGCTATCAGCTCGGCTGGCCGCCGGCCTTCGGTTCGTCCAACGCAGGCAAGCGTTGAAGCGATGCCTGCCGATCCGCAGTCTGGGCCTGCCTCCAGACCTTGAACGCCTCCAACTCACCAGACCACTTGCGCATTACCCAGCCCAGCACAGCCAGATCGTCGACGAACCCAAGACCAGGCAGCCAATCCGGGATGGCGTCGATTGGCGACAGGAAGTAGAGCAAGCCGGCCACCACAGCTATCAATGCATTAGGACTGATGGCCCGGTACTCGCCACGCCACCAAGCTACGCAAAGCGCCTGTAAAAGTGCCAGATCTTCTCGCAACCCTTTGAACAGCCCTCTTTTCGAAGAGGATTTGCGAGCCACCGCAAAGAGTAACGCGGGGATCTTTCCGCGTTTGATCAGACGCTGCGCGAGCGGAAAATATCGGATGAAATTCCAGGGAGCCTTCATCTGGGTTGCCTCCAGCCTGCGTCATCCCTGACCTCGTGAATGTTATCCACCGAAGCTGTGGATAACCTTGTGAACAGTTTATGGATGGTTGCCGCTAAGGCCCTGTTTACGGGGCCGCCCAACAGATCGGTGTTTTTTTATCCAGCCGCTTAAGGCCTTAAGAATCAATAGGTTACGATCATGCTGAAATTGTATTGAAACATGCCTGTAGGACATGCCGCGATCTATTCCGAATGTGCATAACCGCGGATTGTCAATGCTTTTACAAGCACTTTGACTAACGACGACACAGGGCGTTCGAACTTCCGGGGGCTAGGAATTGAGGGAAGAACATCCCACGTGAGGATCAAAAAAGAGGTCGATCATTGCGATCGACCTCCCAAAACCTTACTGAATGCTGAGCTGCCCACGAATCTTGTCGAGGGTCGCCGAGCCGATGCCTTTTACCTCGAGCAGCTCATCTACCGAGCTGAACGGGCCATGCTCTTCCCGATAAGCGATGATTGCTTTTGCCTTGGTTTCACCGATGCCTCTCAGCTCACGGGAAAGCGTCTCAGCATCGGCAGCATTGAGGTTCACTGGGGCCGGGGCGACAGCCACAGCTGTCGGGGCAGGTTGTGCCTGAGTGGCGGCATAGCCACCGAAAGAAAAGCCGGAGAGTACGGCGAATGCCGCAGCGGCAAGAATAGCTTTACGCATAATCACGTCCTTATGAAAACCAAAGTATTCGTTCGCGGGACTTCCTGCTCCGCGTCAGCCAATCTAGTCGCCTGCCAGCTGATGTCAAAAACGAGGTTGCATATTTGCGAACCTCGTCAAGCTCAGCGCATGGCGTTGAACAGATTCAGGCCGCTGATCTTTACATAACTCTGCTGCGTAGCCTCAAGGATGACGGTCTGGAACGACAGCCGGGACAGCGCCTCTGCGTAGTCCAGCTCACGCAGCTCGGCCTGGACCGATTTGTTAACCAGAGCCACGTCCTCGTTGTCGGTCTGCGTTGTTTCGATCACGTTCAGACGCGCGCCGATGTTGCCGCGAGCGGCGTCGACGCTGATCATGCCGTGGTCCAGGTTGGTCAGACTTACCGCTACGGCGTCACGAATATCCGTATTGCTCGAAGAGGGGGCTTCCAGCGCTTTTCGCAGGCTTGCGATGGTGCCCAATATGCCTTGCTTCTGAGCACCTGCATCCAGCGTGACCTCTATGGACTCGCCACCGGTAGGCACACCGTCGAACTTGACCATCACTCCACGAAAGACGAGCTCATCGGCGGTTTTCTTATCCCCATCTACGACGCCGGAGTACAGCACCTGATCAGGATCGGCGTAAGGATCGGAAAAATCCGCTGGGGGGTTGTCTAGGTCATAGACCACGTATTCGGTCGCCGACGTGAAGTGAATACCGGCCCCGGCAGCCGGGAAAGCCGGGGTCGCGGCCACGGCCACCTCGTCCTGAACCAGGGGAGCGGAAACACTCAACGTTGAGCCAGGTAGCGCAGACGACAGATCGATCGCGCTCTCGTATCGACCAGCATTGATAACATTCTCGAACACGGCTTTACCGTTGTCGCTGATAGCAATATTGAGTGAACTGGCGATCTGCAGCTTGCGCTGGCCCTCATCGCCCTCGTAGCTGTAGCTACCACTCCCGTCGCGTACAAACGGTTGTGTCTTGCCCTGAAAGCCGGAGAACAGATACTCGCCCCTCGCATTGCGGGTGTTCATCAATGACAACAACTCGTCTTCGCGCTCGGTCAGCTCCGCTGCAATTGACTTGCGATCTTCTGTACTCAGCGCGCCGTTCCCCGCCTGCCCGGCAAGCTCACGTACCCGCTGCAGTACAGTGTTCACCGAGTTGAGCGTCACCTCCTCCTGAGTAAGGCTGTTCTTCGCCGCAGTCAGGTTGGAGTTGTACTGGCTCAGGACGTTTTGCTGCTGCTCCAACTGCAATAGACGCACCGACGCAACCGGGTCGTCAGCGGGCGTAAGGATGCGATTGCCGGTACTGATCTGCTCCTGAGTGCGAGTCGCATTGGCGTAGTTGCGCTGCAGTCCGGCGACGCCGTTATT
>JGI25321J39296_1001931_pt1 | contig 10752 bp, 9 predicted proteins | sample AutmiccommuBRH23_FD_39296 | JGI IMG/M metagenome (IMG submission 39296)
ACCGACGACATTCCCCGGATGATGGCCGAGATCGGCCGCCGCGCCCGCGCCGCCCAGGCGAAGCTGGCCGTGGCGCCGCGTGCCGCCAAGGACAAGGCCCTNACNNANGCCGCCGCCAGTCTGCGCCGGCGCCAGAACCACATCCTGTCGGAAAACGCCAAGGACATGGCGGGGGGCGAGGCGAAGGGCCTGTCCAAGGCCCTGCTCGACCGCCTGCTGCTGAACGAGGACCGGGTCGAGGCCATGGCCAAGGGGCTGGAGGACATCGCCAGGCTGGACGATCCCGTCGGCACCGTCCTTGCCGAATGGGACCGCCCCAACGGCCTGCATATCGANCGCNGNCGCGTGCCGCTGGGTGTCATCGGGGTGATTTACGAATCCCGGCCCAACGTGACGGCGGACGCGGGTGGGCTGTGNNTGAAGGCGGGCAATGCCTCGATCCTGCGCGGCGGTTCGGAAAGCTTTCATTCCTCGGCGGCGATCCTGGACAGCCTGCGCGAAGGGCTGAAGGCGGCAAACCTGCCCGAGGACGCGATCCAGACCGTCCCCACCCGCGACCGCGCCGCCGTCGGCGAGATGCTGCGCATGACCGACTATATCGACGTCATCGTGCCGCGCGGCGGCAAGTCCCTGATCGAACGGGTCATCCAGGAAAGCAAGGTACCCCTGTTCCAGCATCTGGAGGGGCTCTGCCATTCCTACGTCAACAAGGCCGCCGACCCGGCCATGGCGCGCGATGTGGTGGTCAACGCCAAGATGCGGCGCACGGGCATCTGCGGGGCGACGGAAAACATCCTGGTCGACCGCGACGCGGCGGATGTTCTGCTGCCGGGAATCCTGGACGGCCTGGTTCAGGCCGGCTGCGAGGTGCGCGGCGACGCCGAGGTGCAGAANATGGACGCCCGCGTGATCCCCGCGACGGACGAAGACTGGGACACGGAATANCTCGACAGCATNGTCGCCGTGAAACTGGTCGACGATATCGACGACGCCATCCGCTTCATCGGCACCCACGGCTCCGACCATACGGACGCGATCATCACCAACGACGCGGCGGCGGCGGAGAAGTTCATCAACGAGGTCGACAGCGCCATCGTGCTGGTCAATGCCTCGACCCAGTTCGCCGACGGCGGCGAATTCGGCATGGGGGCGGAGATCGGTATTTCGACCGGCAAGCTGCATGCCCGCGGGCCGGTCGGGGTCGAACAGCTGACCAGCTTCAAATACGTCGTCCGCGGCACCGGCCAGGTCCGGCCTTAGTTTCCTCATCACCCCTGACCCCCAGGCGGGCACCCCCTTGAAACGGCATCTTCGGCGCATCGGCATTCTGGGCGGGTCCTTCAACCCCGCCCACCAGGGCCACCGGCACATCAGCCTGCAGGCGCTCAAGCGGCTTCGGCTCGACGAGGTGTGGTGGCTGGTATCGCCGCAGAACCCGTTGAAGCCCCCGGCGGGCATGGCGCCGTTCGATGCGCGAATCGACAGCGCCAAAAAGGTCGCCGACCACCCCCGCATCCGGGTCACGGACGTGGAAAAGGGCCTGGGCACCACCTATACGGCGGAAACCCTGACCAGACTGGTCCGGCGATTCCCAAATCACCGGTTTGTCTGGCTTATGGGGGCCGACAACCTGGCGCAGATTTCCCGCTGGAATCGATGGACGCGAATCTTTCAAACCGTGCCCGTTGCGGTTTTCGACCGTCCTACCTATTCTTTAGGGGCGTTGTCGGGCAGGGCAGCGCGCCGGTTCCACCGGGAACGCATCAAGGAATCCCGGGCGGGTCGGCTGGCCGACATGCGTCCTCCGGCGTGGGTCTTCCTTCATACGCCCTTGAACGCGACCTCGGCCACGGCGCTCCGGGCGCGGGGCCTGTTCCGGCGTCCAGGCGGTTAACAAGACCGCCGGCAAGGTTGCCGACGGTTCGTGCAACGAACGAAAAGGAAAAAGGCCATACCAAAAGCGAAACCGATGCCCCTCACCGGCGATGACGTCTTGAAGCTGGTGACCGCATCCCTGGATGACGACAAGGCACTGGACCTGACCGTCATCGACCTTCACGGCAAGACCGATATCGCGGATCACATGGTCATTGCCAGCGGCACATCCGAGCGCCAGGTGGGCGCCATGGCCGACCACCTTCGGGAAAAACTCAAACGGAACGGGTTGAAGGGCATCAATGTCGANGGCCTGACGCAATGCGATTGGGTGCTGATCGACGCCGGCGATGTCATCGTGCATCTGTTCCGCCCCGAAGTGCGGCAGTTCTACGGCCTGGAAAAGCTGTGGTCCGGCGCACCGGTCGAGAAAGCCGCCGCCGCCCCGGCCTGATTTAGGCCGACCGGCCAACACCCGGTTCCCCGGCATGACGCCGGCGGGTCCAGGGAACGACGTATATCCGACGGCAGTCCGTGCGGACTGTGAGAAGGGGTTTGTTCGCCCCGCCGCCAAATCACGCTAATCTGTCGCCATGCGCATCACCATCATCGCCGTGGGCCGCCGCAAGAAAGGCCCCGAACAGGATCTGTTCGACCAGTACAAGGCGCGCCTGCCCTGGCCGCTGGACCTCAGGCTGGTCGAGGAGAAAAAGCCGCTTTCCGGCGACGCCCTGAAGGTGCGGGAGGCGGAATTGCTGCTGGCCGCCGCGCCGGAGGGCGCCACCCTGGTGGCGCTGGACGAACGCGGCACCTCGGACACCAGCCCGAAATTCGCCGAACGCCTGGGCGCCTGGCGCGACGGCGGNGTGCGCGACCTGGCGTTCCTGATCGGCGGCGCCGACGGCCTGGCGGCCGACCTGCGCAAACGCGCCGATTTCGTGATGTCCCTGGGGTCGCAGACCTGGCCGCACCAATTGGTCCCGGCGCTGCTCGCCGAACAGCTTTACCGCGGCCATGCGATTCTCACCGGGCATCCCTATCACCGGGTCTGAGCACCGGTTCCCCCGTGGGGCCGGCCGCGCGCCAAGGCTACCATCCGGCGCGATCCTCTGGTAAAAGACGGCCTGAGGATCGGCGCCGTTGACGGCAGGCCGAGAACGNCCCATTTCAGCACCCCAGTGCCTGTTTATCGTTAAGAAGCACGCCATGTCCGAAGCGACCAAATACCCCCGGCCCGTCGTCCTGTGCATNCTGGACGGATGGGGCGACCGTGAAGCGGCCCCTGACAACGCCATTTCCCTGGCCAAGACGCCGACCTGGGACCGGCTTGTCGCCGAGTGTCCGCGCGCGCGTCTGGACGCCTCGGCCCAGGAAGTCGGCCTGCCCCAGGGCCAGATGGGCAATTCCGAGGTCGGGCACATGAACCTGGGGGCGGGGCGCATCGTCATGCAGGACCTGCCCCGGATCGACGCGGCGGTGGCCGACGGCTCGCTCGCCAAGAACCCGGCGCTGACGTCCTTCATCGACAGTCTCAAGGCATCCGGCGGCNTCTGCCANCTGATCGGCCTGCTCAGNCCCGGCGGCGTGCACAGCCATCAGGACCATATGGTGGCCCTGGCCAAGGCCGTGGCCAAGGCGGCGGTGCCCGTCGTCGTCCATGCCTTCCTCGACGGCCGCGACACCCAGCCCAAGGGGGCGAAGGGCTATATGGGCCGCTTCCTCACCGACCTGGAGGCCTGCGACGGGGTGACGGTGGGCACGGTGACCGGGCGCTATTTCGCCATGGACCGGGACAAGCGCTGGGACCGTGTTTCCAAGGCCTATGACGTGATGGTCCGGGCCGAGGGCGTGGATACGGCCGACGATCCCGTGCGCGCGATCGAGGCCTCCTACAACGTCGGCAAGACCGACGAATTCATGGAGCCCTGCGTGATCGGCGACTACGCCGGGATGGCCGACGGCGACGGCCTGCTGTGCGCCAATTTCCGCGCCGACCGGGCGCGCGAGATTCTCACGGCTCTGGTCGACCCCGGCTTCGACGGGTTCGCGCGGGCGAAGACCGTGGATTTCGCGGCGCGTCTGGGCATGGTGGAATATTCCAGCGATCTCAACGCCTTCCTGCCGGCCATGTTCCCCTCGGAAAGCCTCTCGGGCATTCTCGGCGAGGTCGTGTCCAAGGCCGGGAAGTCCCAGCTGCGCATCGCCGAGACGGAAAAGTACGCCCATGTGACCTTCTTCCTGAACGGCGGGCGCGAGGATGTGTTCGACGGCGAGGAGCGCATCCTGGTGCCGTCGCCCAAGGTCGCGACCTATGATTTGCAGCCCGAAATGTCGGCGCCCAAGGTCACGGACGAGCTGGTCCGCGTGATCGGCGAGGGCAAATTCGACCTGATCGTGGTCAATTACGCCAACGGCGACATGGTCGGCCATACGGGCATCCTCGAAGCCGCCATGAAGGCGGCGGAAACCATCGACGCCGCGCTGGCCCGCCTGGAAAAGGCCGTGATCGACGCCGGCGGCGTCATGCTGGTCACCGCCGACCACGGCAACTGCGAGCAGATGGCCGATCCCAAGAACCGCGGCCCCCATACGGCCCATACCCTGAACCTGGTGCCGGCGCTGCTGGTCAACGCACCCGACTGGGTCAACGGCCTGCATGACGGGCGGCTGGCCGACGTGGCGCCGACGCTGCTGCAGCTCATGGGCCTGGAACAGCCGGCGGAAATGACCGGGCGGTCGCTGATCGACGGCAGCGCGGACGCGGCCCGCGCGGCGGCGGAGTAGGCGGGGCCCTTGGCCCGGCGCCGCCGGTCACCCTTTGGAATAGTGCTGACGGCGGCCCTGGCTGCCCAGATGCCGGCTCCCGCCGTTCTGGCGGACGACAAGCCCGCCGCCGGATCCCTCGACAAGGTCCAGCAGGAAATCAAGAAGGGCCGGGCGGAAAGCGAACGCCTGAAGGGCCAAGCCCAGGCGCTGGAGGCCGACCTCAAGAACCTGCAGCACCGTCTGGTCTCGGCGGCCAAGGTCGTGCAGGACCGGGAGCTTCGCGTCATCACCCTGGAGGCCAAGATCGCCGACCTGGTGCGCCAGGAAAAGGAAAAGCTCGCCCAGTTGGGCGCCAATCGCTCACAGTTGGCCGGCGTCCTGGTGGCGCTGCAGAAGATGGTCCAGTTCCCGCCCGAAGCCCTGCTGGCGATGCCGTCCAGCCCCGACGACCTGGTCCGCAGCGCGATCCTGCTGCGCGCCGTGGTGCCGGAAATCGACCGCCGGGCGACGCGCATCCGCCTGGATCTGCAATCCCTGGCCGATACCCGGGAAAAGACCGCGGACGAGCGCCTGAACCTGAATTCGGCGGCCCAGGACCTGGACCGNCANCGCGCCGAAATCCGCCAGCTCATGGCCGACCGGCGGCGTCTTCTCGACAAGACCCTGGCCGAGGAGCGCCGNGCNGCCGAGCGCGTCGCCCGTCTGGCCGCCAAGGCGGAGAACCTGAAGGACCTGATGGCCCGGTTGGAGGAACAGCGCGAGGCTGACGAGCGCCAGGCCGCCCGCGCCGAGGCCGAGGCCAAGGCGAATGCCAAGGAACAGGCCGACCGCGTGCGCGCCGAGACCCAACGCCAGGCCCGCATCGCCGCCACAGTTTCGCCATCTGTGTCGATCACAAGTCGTCGGGGCCGGTTGCCGTTGCCCGTGATCGGCGACCTGATCGGCCGCTACGGCGAGAACCTGCCGACGGGGCTTTCGCGCAAGGGNATCGACATCGCGGCCCGCGGCGGCGCCCAGGTTATCGCCACCTATGACGGAAAGATCGCGTTCGCGGGAAAATTCAGAGGTTATGGGCAATTATTGATTATCGATCACGGCGACGGATATCATACCCTGCTGGCCGGCATGGCCCGCATCGACATGGCCGTGGGCCAGCATGTTTCCACCGGTGAGCCCGTGGGCCTGATGGGGTCCGATGGGGGCGACCGGCCCGTTCTCTACGTCGAACTGCGCCGCAAGGGACAACCGATCAATCCCTTGCCGTGGTTGGCGTCACGCAATGACAAGGTAAGCGGATGACACATAGAATGATGAAGGTTGCGGGTATGCGGGCGTTGGCCGGTGCGGCGGTGCTGGGCGGACTGGCGTTCCTCGGCCATCCGGCGGCGGCGCAGGAGCCGGCGGCAGCCCCGGCGGCGGACGCCAAGAACTCGGAAGAGACCTACCGCCTGCTCAACCTGTTCGGCGACGTGTTCGAACGCATCCGATCGCAATATGTGGACCAGCCCACGGACGAGCAGATGATCGAGGCGGCGATCACCGGCATGCTGCAATCCCTGGACCCCCATTCCAGCTACATGAACGCCCGCACCTTCAAGGAAATGCAGGTCAACACGCGCGGCCAGTTCGGCGGCCTGGGCATCCAGGTGACCATGGAAAACGGCGTGGTGAAGGTGATTTCGCCCATCGACGACACGCCGGCGGCCCGCGCCGGGGTCAAGCCGGGCGACCTGATCACCCACCTTGACAGTGAATCGATTCAGGGTCTGACCCTGTCGCAGGCGGTCGAAAAGATGCGCGGNAAGGTCGGCAGCGACATCAAGCTGACCATCTTCCGTGCCGGCCAGGAACCCTTCGATGTCACCCTGACCCGGGCGATCATCAAGATCACCTCCGTGCGCTCGCACATGGAAGGCGACGACGTGGGCTACATCCGCATCACCTCGTTCAGCGAACAGACCAANCAGGGCCTGGANAANGCNATCGAGAAGATCAAGAAGGACGCCGGCGACAAGCTGAAGGGATACGTCCTCGACCTGCGCAACAACCCGGGCGGGCTGTTGGACCAGGCGATCGCCGTGTCCGACACCTTCCTGGACAAAGGCGAGATCGTCTCGACCCGGTCGCGCGATCCCAACGACACGCAGCGCTTCAACGCGACCAAGGGCGACCTGACGGAAGGCAAGCCGGTCGTCGTGCTGATCAANGGNGGGTCGGCCTCGGCGTCGGAAATCGTCGCGGGCGCGTTGCAGGATCACCGCCGCGCCGTGCTTATGGGCACGCGGTCGTTCGGCAAGGGATCGGTGCAGACCATCGTGCCGCTGCAGGGGCATCGGGCCATGCGGCTGACCACGGCACGCTACTACACGCCGTCGGGCGANAGCATCCAGGCCAAGGGCATCCACCCGGATATCGAGGTCAAACCGTCGCGAATCGAAGAGATCGAAAATCGCCCCGGCCGCCGCGAGGAGAACCTGCGGGGGGCTCTCGACAACGGCGCGCATGAAAAGGACGCCAAGGACGCCGTTCCCCAGGCAGAACCGGACACCAAGCCGGAAGCCGGGAAAACGGCGGAAAAAGAGGGTGAAAAGAAGGCCGAGCCGGTCGATTATCAGCTTTTGCGGGCGGTCGATCTGTTGCGCGGCGTGGCCCTGTTCTCCGGTGCGTTGACCTCGTCAACCAATTGAGTACCCTGGATTTATTGGGATGGATTTAGAAACGGCGGCCAAGCCATGCGTATCATGGCGTCCGGCTGCGTCCGCCGGCCTGATCCATGGGGGGCATTCCGTGGCGTAAGCCGGCCTTGAGTGTACGGGTGATCCGTTGAAATTGCCGTCGATCAAACTNCCGTCGATCAAGATGCCGTCGCTGAAACGCAAAAAGCGTGGCGACGGCGATGAGGACGACGAAGAGGAATTCGATCTCGACGAAGGCGAGGACGAGGAAGACGACGACGCCTACGGCGATGACGGCGACGATGANGANGAGGAGGAAGAGGGAAGTGCCTGGGAGCGCATGGACCCTCAACGCAAGATTCTCATCATCTCGGCGCTGGCNGGCGGCCTTCTCCTGACCTCGATCTTCGGCGGCGCCGCCTGGTTCCTGCTGGGCTCGTCCGAGCCGGAACCTGTCGCCGAGCAGCGGCGGCCCGACGGCTCCATCGCCATTCCGACGGCCCAGGCGCCCGAAGGCGGCGCCCTGACACCCCCCGCCGAAGGCGGCCCGCCCCCGGCAGGGGACGGCCCCGCCGCGGCTCCCGGCGCTCAGGATGCCGCCGCACCGGGCACGGTCCCGGCGACGGAAGGGGTGGTCGGCGGCATTTCCTCATCGCAGATCGCCCTGCAGAACGAAGGCACCGGCGGCCTGGCCGCCGCGACGGCGCCGGGCGGCGTCGGTCAGGACCCGGACCGCGGGCGCGTCATCCCCTTCACCACCGCCGAGGCCTACAAGGGCATCGCCTGGATCGAGGGTGTCGAGGCACTGGCCCGGGTGCCGGATCTGGCCCTGGTGGAAAAGGGTCCCGACGGACGCGACATGCCCATTGTCGCGCGCAACGGCACCCGCCCCATGGACGCCTATGCCCGCCCGGTCGCCGATGCGGACGCCAGCATTCCCCAGGTCGCGATCCTGATCCGCGGCATCGGCCTGTCGCGGTCGGCGTCCATCACCGCCATCAAGTCCCTGCCGCCCGAGGTCAGCATGGTGATCTCGCCCTATGCCCGTGACCCCGGGGATTGGGTGATCCGCGCGCGTTTGGCCGGGCACGAGGTGTTCATGGGACTGCCCATGGAAAGTGCCAATTTCCCCTTCGAGGACGCCGGACCGCTTGCCCTGAACACCACCAAGCAGGTCGAAGAGAACATGCGGACGCTCAGGACGCTCATGGGCATGGTGCCCGGTTATGTCGGCTTTTTGTCGCGCTTCGGCTCTAAGTTCGGCGTTGCCGAGGGGCAGCTCAAGCCGGTGTTCGAGGAGATCAAGGGGCGGGGGTTGATGTTCATCGATTCCGGCGAAAGCGGCAGCGGCGCCATGGCGCGGATCGCCGCCGAACTGGCCCTGCCCAAGGCGGTGGTCAATATCCAACTGGACCGCACGCCGACCGAGGACGAGATCGCGTCCAAGCTGCTGCGCTTGGGGGCCCTGGCGCGCAGCCAGTCCGTCGCCGTGGGCATGGGCGACCCCTACCCCCATACCATCCGCGAGGTGAAGAACTGGCTGGCGGCTCAGTCACCGACGAAGTTGCGTCTGGTGCCCGTCAGCGCTATCGCCGACCGTCAGATCGTGCAATAAGCCGAAAGCCCTGGGACCCCTTGTTCAACCGTGACCGCTCCTCATGACCGATCCTAACGACGACCCGCGCCCGTATCGGCTTGGCGTCGGTGTCCTGTTGCTGAACGACGCCAGCCGTGTCTGGCTTGGCGAACGCATCCGCCGCACCGGTCAGCAGATGGACTACCCCTGGCAACTGCCCCAGGGCGGTCTGGACGCGGGCGAGGACCCGCGCGATGCCGTGTTCCGCGAATTGGAAGAGGAAACCGGCACGGCCAAGGCGGAGATCATCGCCGAAACGCCGGACTGGCTGACNTACGACCTGCCTATCGACGTCCGCGACCGGGTCTGGAAGGGGCGGTTCCGCGGCCAGCGCCAGAAATGGTATGCGCTGCGCTTTCTGGGCCAAGACGGAGATTTTGACCTGAATACGCATCACAAGCCTGAATTTTCCCAGTGGCGCTGGGCACCCATGATCGACCTGCCGGCCCTGGTGGTGCCGTTCAAGCGCGGTCTCTACCATGACCTGCTTGCCGCCTTCGGTCATCTCGACGGCGAAAATGGTGCCAACAGCTGATGATGTACATGGAACTGCTGGGCGGGCTCGTCATCCTGATGGTCGCGGCCGAAGTCATGATCCGGGGCGCCGTGGGCCTGGCCCGCCTGTTCGGCCTGTCGCCGCTGTTGATCGGCATGACCGTCGTGGCGCTGGGTACCTCGGCGCCGGAACTGGTGGTCTCGCTGGACGCGGCGCTGACCGGCAACGCGGGTATCGCCACGGGCAATATCGTCGGCTCCAACATCGCCAACGTGCTTTTGATCGTCGGCGCGGCAGCGGTGATTTCCCCCATGGCGCGGCGCGGCGACCGGCTTTACCGCGATGGTGCGTTGCTGGTTCTGTGCACGGCGCTGTTCGTCATGCTGTGCTGGGGCGATACGCTGGATGTGGCCCATGGCATTCTGCTGCTGATCATCTTCCTGGGCTTCATGGGCAGCGCCTATTGGCGCGATATCAACAATCCCCAGGCATCGGCCGAGCGTGTCGGCGAGGTCGAGGAAATCGGCGCGGTTCCGCAGAAATCCTCAATCGCCTGGGCGGCGACCCTGGGCGGCCTGGCCGGGATCGCCGTCGGCGCCGATCTGATGGTCGGCGGCGGCGTGGCGATCGCGCGCTCCTTCGGCCTGGGTGAAGAGGTCATCGGCCTGACCCTGATCGCCATCGGCACCTCCCTGCCCGAACTGGCGGCATCGGTGGTCGCCGCCCGGCGCGGCCATGCCGACGTGGCCATCGGTAACGTCGTGGGCTCCAACATGTTCAACATGCTGGGCATCGCCGGCGTGGTGTCCATGACGGCACCCCTGCCGGTGCCGTCGCCGATGCTTGCCTTTGATTTGTGGGTCATGCTGGGGGCGGCCGTCCTGATCGTGCCGGCGATGATCGGCTGGGCCGGCGTGTCCCGGGCGGGGGCTGTGGGCTTGCTCGTTCTGTACGGCGGATATCTGGCGGCCCAGGTCGTGGGATTGCCGGACAGGGTCGCCGGCATGCTATTCTGACGCGGCGATGACCCACAACGATCCCGCCCCGCGTCCCGAAACCGCGCTGATCACCGGTGCGGCGCAGCGCATCGGCCGCGCCATGGCGCTGGACCTGGCCGATGCCGGATGGCGCGTCGCCGTGCATTACAACGGCTCCCGCGACAAGGCGGAGGCCGTGGTTGCCGAGATTGCGGCCAGGGGTGGGCGCGCGGCGGCGCTTCAGGCCGACCTCGCGGACGAGGACGCCACGGCGGCCCTGATCCCCGCGGCGGCGGGGGCCCTGGGCCCCGTGACCCTGCTGGTCAA
>JGI25321J39296_1001934_pt1 | contig 10725 bp, 10 predicted proteins | sample AutmiccommuBRH23_FD_39296 | JGI IMG/M metagenome (IMG submission 39296)
TCGGCTTGCAGATCGCCCTGCTGCGGCCGCAGTTGCTGCAGAGCCTGGTGCCGATCAATGCCTGGAGCAGCCCCAACCCGCACAGCGCCCGCTGTTTCGCAGTACGCCTGAAGCTGTTGCACGACAGCGGCCCGGCGGCCTATGTGCAGGCGCAGGCGCTGTTCCTCTACCCGGCCGACTGGATCGCGGCCAACAGCGAGCGACTGGCACGCGACGATGCCCATGCACTGGCGCATTTCCCAGCGACGATGAATCTGGTGCGGCGTATCGAGGCACTGCTGGCCTTCGATATCGAGGCCGAGCTGCCGGGCATCACCACCCCGACCCTGCTGATCGCCAACCGCGACGACACGCTGGTGCCCTGGCAGCGCTCGCAGCACCTGGCCGACGTCATGCCCAACGCACAGCTGGCGCTGCTGAACTACGGTGGCCACGCGTCCAGCGTCAGCGACAGCGAACCCTTCAACCAGATCCTGCTGGACCATCTTGCCGAGCAATGCGGCCAGGTCGCAGCAGCCTGAGGACCCGAACATGCACGCCCCCATCGACTCGAATGCCCTCGCCACGCTGTTCAGCGAGGCCCGCACCCACAGCGCCTGGCTCGACAAAGCAGTGCCGGATGCCCTGCTCGAACAGCTCTACGAGCACGTCCGCCTCGGCCCTACCGCGGTCAACAGCTGCCCCGGCCGCTTTGTCTTCGTACGCACGCCGGAGGGAAAGGCAAAGCTCGCGCCCTGCCTGTCCAAGGGCAATCTCGAAAAGACCATGGCCGCGCCGGTCACGGTGATCGTCGCCTATGACGAGGACTTTCCGGAAACCCTGGCAGAGCTGTTCCCCTTTGCCGACGCCCGCAGCTGGTACGCCGGGCAACCGGCACTGATCACCGAGAACGCGCTGCGCAACAGCTCGCTGCAGGCCGGCTACCTGATCCTCGCCGCCCGCGCTTTGGGGCTCGATTGCGGACCGATGTCCGGCTTCGACGGCAAGGCGCTGGATGCCGCTTTCTTCGCTGGCACGAGCTGGAAATCAAACCTGCTGATCAACCTCGGCTACGGCGACGCCAGCAAGCTGCGCGACCGCCTGCCGCGCCTGCCCTTCGACCGCGCCTGCGTCCTCGCCTGATGGAGAACCGACCATGCAACTGGCTCAATGCGAAACCACCAGTCAATTCAGCGCTCCAGTGATTCGTGAGGATTATCGTGATGCCATGGCGCGGCTGGCCGCGGCAGTCAACATCATCACCACCGACGGCCCCAGCGGCCGCGCCGGCTTCACCGCCACCGCGGTGTGCAGCGTCACCGACGAACCACCGACGCTGCTGGTGTGCCTGAACCGCAGCGCATCGGCACATCCCATCGTCACCGCCAACGGGCAGCTGTGCGTGAACACCCTGGCCGGCGCACAGCGGGACTTGTCCAACCTGTTCGGCGGCAAGACGCCCATGGCAGAACGCTTCGCCGCAGCACAGTGGAGCACCGGCGTGACCGGCTCGCCGCTGCTCGACGGCGCCACGGTGTCGTTCGACTGCCGCATCAGCCACAGCGCCAGCGTCGGCACCCACGACATCCTCTACTGCGAAGTGCTCGCCGTGTACCGCCGCGACAGCAGCGATGCGCTGGTGTACTTCAGCCGCAGCTACCACGGGCTGCCCGGCGCCGTCTGACCGCCCAGCGCCCATCAACACCCGAGCCCGCCGCGCGATCCGCGCCGCGGGCTTTTTCTTTGCCTCGGAACAACGCGCTTACCGGTGCGCCGCTCGACACGCAAACAGCGCTTGCATCACAGACATAATTGTTATGTTATAACTCTCACATTATTTCCGACACGTGCCTCCCGATGACCGAAGCCGAACTACTCGCCCAGCCCGCCGAGGCGTACATGAACGCCGACCAGCAGGCCTTCTTCCGCGACCTGCTTTTGCGCCAGCGTGCCGAGCTGCAGGCGCGCATCGAGGAGGAATTCCAGGCGCTGCGCGAACAGGAGCCGAGCAGCGATCCCGCTGACATCGGCAGCGCCGAGGAACAGCGTCACTGGCAGCTGCGCGTGCTGGAGCGGGAGAAAAAGCTGCTCGACAAGATCGACGCCGCGCTGGATGCCATCGCTTGCGGCGAGTACGGCTGGTGCGCCGAAACCGGCGACCCCATCGGCCTGCAGCGCCTGCTGTTGCGCCCCACGACGGCGCTATGCATCGAGGCGAAGCAACGCCAGGAACAGCGCGAAAAACACCAACGATCCGCCTGAGAGACCGCCATGAACCGCCTCCCCGTTACCGTCCTGTCCGGCTTCCTCGGTGCCGGCAAGAGCACCTTGCTCAACCACATCCTGAAGAATCGCGAAGGCCGCCGCGTCGCGGTGATCGTCAACGACATGAGCGAGATCAACATCGACGGCAACGAGGTGCAGCGCGGCGTCAGCCTCAATCGNGCCGANGANAAGCTGGTGGAGATGAGCAANGGCTGCATCTGCTGCACCCTGCGCGAAGACCTGCTCGAGGAAGTCGGCAAGCTCGCCCGTGAGGGCCGCTTCGACTACCTGTTGATCGAGTCCACCGGGATTTCCGAACCGCTGCCAGTGGCCGAAACCTTCACCTTCCGCGACGAGCAGGGCCAGAGCCTGGCCGATCTGGCACGGCTGGACACCATGGTCACGGTGGTCGACGGGGTTAATTTCCTCCGCGACTTCCAGGAGGCCGAGAGCCTCGCCAACCGCGGCGAAACCCTTGGCGAGGACGACGAGCGCTCGGTCACCGAGTTGCTGATCGAGCAGGTGGAGTTCGCCGACGTCATCCTGATCAGCAAGATCGACCTGATTTCCGCCGTCGAGCGCGAAGAGCTGACCGCCATTCTCGGTCGCCTCAACACCCACGCCGAGATCCTGCCGATGAGCATGGGCCAGGTGCCGCTCGCAAGCATCCTCGACACCGGTCGCTTCGACTTCGAGCGCGCCGCCCAGGCACCGGGCTGGCTCAAGGAAATGCGCGGCGAGCATGTGCCGGAAACCGAAGAATATGGCATCGCCTCGACCGCCTACCTGGCGCGCCGGCCGTTCCACCCGCAACGCTTCTACAACTTCCTCAACCGCGAGTGGAGCAACGGCCGCCTGCTGCGCTCCAAAGGCTTTTTCTGGCTGGCCACCCGGCCAGAGGAAGCAGGCAGCTGGTCCCAGGCCGGTGGGCTGATGCGCTACGACTATGCCGGCCGCTGGTGGCACTTCACCCCTGAATCGGCCTGGCCGAGCGACAGCGAAAGCCGCACGGCAATTCTGGCCAAGTCCCGCGGCGAGTTCGGCGACTGCCGCCAGGAGCTGGTCTTCATCGGGCAGAACATCAACTTCGACCAGCTGCGCCGCGAACTCGACGCCTGCCTACTGAACGACAGCGAGTGGGCCGTGGGCGTCACCGGCTGGCTGCGCCTGCCGGACCCGTTCGGCCCCTGGCACGAGCAGGTCGCCTGATGCTGGCGCAGCAGATCATCCGCTCACAGCCGCGCCAGTTGCTGGGCGACTCCCCGGCAGTACTCGGCGAAGCGCTGAACGATGGCGTCAACCTCAGCGTATGGCAGCGCCAGCTGCCGCTGCATATTGCCGAGTTCGCCGACACTCTTCTGGCACTGGGCGAGCCATTGGCGGAATCGCTGACCCTCGAACCGACCGGCGACGGTGAGCTGCAGCTGCCAACCCTGGCGGCGGCCTATCGGGACCTTGCCGGCCATGCCGGTTTCGTCGCCGACGTGGCCTGGCTGGTGCGGGCGTTCAGCTGCCTGGTCGACGCGCGGCGTATCGGCCTGCGCCTGCGCGTGCTGGACAAGCCCATGTGCCCGCGCTTTCACGTCGATCACGTACCGCTGCGGCTGATCACCACCTACGCCGGCGCAGGTAGCGAATGGCTTCAGGAGGGCGGCATGCAGCGTCGGCGCCTGGGCGATCCGACAGCCGAACCGACTGATCCGGCTGCCATCCAGCAGCTCGGGGTTGGCGACGTGGCGTTGTTCAAGGGGGAGAAATGGCTGGGTAACGAAGGCGCCGGGATCATTCATCGCTCGCCGCAGGCGACAACGGCTGAGCGCCGTCTGATCCTGACGCTGGACTGGCTGAGCTGAAGCAAAAGGGCCGCAGCTGCGGCCCTCCGCATCGGCGACCGATCAGGCTGCCATCTTTTCGCACTCTTCAGCGCACTTGCGACAGGCCTCGGCGCAGGCCTGGCAATGGTCGTGCTTGTGCTTGCCGCACTCCTCGGCGCAATCGCGACAGACCTGCGCGCAGAGCTTGCAGAAGGCTTTGGCATAGGCACTGTCGCGGGTCATCAGCACTGCTGCGATCGCACACATGTCGGCGCAGTCACGATCGAGCTCGATGCAGCGCGCCATCATCTTCACGTCGTCCTCGCGCAAGCAGGATGCCGCACAGGTCTCGCAGACCAGTGCGCAATTGGAACAGGCCTGGATGCATGACTGGTAACTGGAATTGAGCATGGAATGTCCTCCATCCGATGTGCCAGCGAAATGCGGTACGGCGGGGCCTCTAGACCTTTCGCGCGAACCGCCCTTACTAGGTAGGGGTTGGACGGTCNGGCGAAGTTCAATCCGTTCGCCGGATGGCCTCTTGCAGGACGACGCAGCGCAGCCGCNGCGGCGCCGCTACAATGGCCNCCCCGCAAACCATCACCGACGCCGTAACNGCCATGCCCTTCACCCTGTCCGCGCCCTGCGAATTGCTGGAAGTCATCAGCAAAAGCCGCTTCCTGGCCAAGGCCGCACCGGTGCAAAACCCGGANGAAGCGCAGGCGTTCGTCCAGGCGGTCAGCGATCCCACNGCNACNCANANCTGCTGGGCGTGGAAGATCGGCAACCAGTACCGTTTCAGCGACGACGGCGAGCCCGGCGGCACGGCGGGTCGGCCGATGCTCACCGCCATCGAAGGGCAGGANTTCGACCGGGTCGCGGTGGTGGTGATCCGCTGGTTCGGCGGCATCAAGCTNGGCACNGGNGGCCTGGCCCGTGCCTATGGCGGCACCACGGCNAAGTGCCTGCAGGCCGGCGAACGCAGCGAGCTGGTGTCGCGCTCGCGCTGTCGCTGTCATTGCCGCTTCGCCGAGCTGGCGCTGTTCAAGGCACGCCTGGCGGAATTCGAGGCGCTGCTGGAAGCCGAACATTTCGATGCCGAAGGCGCGACCCTGGAGATTGCCCTTCCCGCCGCTCAGCTGCAGCCGCTGGAGAGATTGCTCGCTGATATCACNCGCGGGCGCAGCCAGCTGGAAGCCATGGACTAGACGCGTCGTTGCCCACAAATACTGTGGACGCAATTGTGGATAACAATTGTATGGCCGCCTGGAAAGCGCTCGCGGCGGGCGCTCGGGAAAACTGTACAATTTTTGATCAATCAGCCTTACGCGCCCCAATGGGGTGCGTTAAGCGCTTGAATTACTGTGTTTTTTGACTGGGCAGTCGGCTACTGACGTTTTGCTATCAATCGCGTTCTGCCAGCTCGAGGTTATGCCCGAATTGAGTGGAGAACTTTGTGGATAACATTGGGAACAACCGCGCCAGCGCCCGTCAGAACTGGGCTGCAGACCGCTGGTCAATTAATCGCCAAATCGCGCTAACCGCAATGAATCAGTCATTCGGCTGTCATCCAGAATTGCTAGGCGGGACAAACTGGTCAGCTGGCATATCAGTTGCTCCAACCCACCGATAGAATGCCCGCACACCCGAAAGACGAGAATTTCGCGATGCACGACTGGCTCAACAATCTGCCCAAGGCCGAACTCCACCTGCACCTGGAGGGCTCGCTGGAACCCGAACTGATGTTCCGCCTGGCCGAGCGCAACAAGATCGCCCTGCCCTGGAACGACGTGGAGGCACTGCGCAGCGCCTACAACTTCGGCAACCTGCAGGAATTCCTCGACCTCTACTATGCCGGCGCCGACGTGCTGCGCACCGAGCAGGATTTCTACGACCTGACTTGGGCCTACCTGCAGAAGTGCGAAGAGCAGAACGTGGTGCATACCGAGCCCTTCTTCGACCCGCAGACCCACACCGACCGCGGCGTGCCGTTCGAGGCCGCGCTCAACGGCATCAGCGCGGCGCTGGCCGACGGCCGTGAGCTGCTGGGCATCAGCAGCGGGCTGATCCTCAGCTTCCTGCGCCACCTGCCGGAAGAGGAAGCCTTCAGGACGCTGGAACAGGCGCTGCCCTATCGCAACGCTTTCTTCGCCGTCGGCCTCGACAGCTCCGAAGTCGGCCACCCGCCGAGCAAGTTCCAGCGCGTGTTCGACAAGGCGCGTGCCGAAGGCTTCCTCACCGTTGCCCATGCCGGCGAGGAAGGCCCGCCCGAGTACATCTGGCAGGCACTGGATCTGCTCAAGGTCAGCCGTATCGACCACGGCGTGCGTGCGGCCGAAGATCCGAAGCTGATCGCCCGGCTGATCGAGGAGCAGATTCCGCTGACCGTCTGCCCGCTGTCCAACACCAAGCTCAAGGTGTTCGACGACATGCGCCAGCACAACATCCTCGACCTGCTGGAGCAGGGCGTGAAGGTCACGGTGAATTCCGATGATCCGGCCTACTTCGGCGGCTATGTGACGGAGAACTTCGTCGCGCTGCACGAAAGCCTGGGCATGACCGAGGAACAGGCCCGCCGCCTGGCGCAAAACAGTCTGGACGCACGGCTGGCCTATTGAGCCATTCGTCGGCGCCCGGCCGACCTGCGACACCATGGCTCGCCGCGCGAGCCATGGCTGCGCCTAGACTGTGCCGCGTCTACTTCACGAGGAGATCGCCATGCACATTCTCGTCCGTCCCCTGACGCCCTACCCCGACAGCGCCTGGCAGGTGAGCCTCGACCGGCAGAAAGTCACCTTTCGCAGCGAAGCCGAGGCACGCGCCTTCGTCGAAACCCTGCACCGTCGCCTGCAGGCGCCGCATCCCCTGCCACTCAGCGCCTGACAGTCATTCCGTACTGGCGCGCGCCGTGGTGTAGGCGACGATCGTTGCCAGCAGGCCGCACAGGCTGATGATCGCCGCCAAGGGCACTGCGGTGCCGTTGTGCAAAGCCCCCACCGCGGAAGCGGCGATGGCGGCAATGGTGAACTGCATGCTGCCGAGCAAGGCCGAGGCGCTGCCGGCATTGGCGCGCTGGTCGGCCATGGCGCAGGCCGTGGCGTTCGGCAGCAGCAACCGAGGCAGGACACGCAGCAGAACAGCGGAATCAGCAACGGCCAGAGCGATTCGGGCTGTGCGGCCGCCACTGCCAACAACGCCAGCGCACTGCCGAAGAAGAACCACACCCAGCGCCGCACCCAGAACTCCGGCCCGCGCCAGCGCACCAGCCGCACGTTGACCTGCGCCATCAGGATGAAACCCGCCGCATTGACGCCGAACAGCCAGCCGAAATGCTCGGGTTTGACGCCATACAGTTCGATGAAGACGAACGGCGAGCCGGTGATGTAGGCGAACATGCCGGCCATGCACAGCGCACCGGTCAGCACGTGGCCGATGAAGAAGCGATCACGGAACAGCCGCAGATATTGCCCGAGCGCTCCGGACATCGGCTGACGCGGCAGCCCGGCCGGATAGGTTTCCGGCAGCCAGAGCGTGACCGCCACCAGGCACATCGCGCTGAACAGCGTCAGCAGGATGAAGATCGACGGCCAGCCGAACGACGCCAGCAACGCGCCGCCCGCCACCGGCGCGAGGATAGGCGCCAGGCCCATCACCAGCATCAGCTGCGAGAACACCTTGGCGCTGGTCATCGGGTCGCACAGGTCACGCACCACGGCACGCGCTACCACCATGCCGGCACAGCCACCGAGCGCCTGGACGAAACGCACGCCGATCAGCCAGTCCATGGACGGCGCAAAGGCGCTGGCCAGCGATGCCAGGGTGAACAGCGTCACGCCGACCAGCAGCGGCCCGCGCCGCCCATAGCGATCGGCCAACGGCCCGTAGACCAGCTGACCGATGGCCAGGCCGATGAAATAGGCCGCCAGCGAAAGCTGCACGTGATCGACACTGGTGCCGAACGACTCCGCCAGCAAGGGGAACGCCGGCAGGTACATGTCGATCGCCAGGGGACCGAACGCGCTGAGCGCGCCCAGTATGAGAAGAATCCGCAGGGACATCAGAGGCTCGCAAGCTGGAAAGAAGACGTGGCCGGGTGAGTTGTTGGGACCTCGACCGTGCCCGGGAATTTGCACCGGCGTGCAAGATGCTGTTACATACACCGCCGATTGTAAACATGCATCACGACGAGATGCGCCGTTACACTGGCCGCCCTCCATCGCTGCTGGACGCCCGAAGCAGCCGTCATCTGCCTGAATCTGCCCATGCGCCGAACCAAAGAAGAAGCCGAAAAAACTCGTATCGCCATCCTCGCGTCTGCCGAGCGGCTGTTTCTGGACAAGGGGGTGGCCCACACCAGCCTCGACCAGATCGCCCGTGACGCCGGTGTGACGCGCGGCGCGGTGTACTGGCATTTTCAGAACAAGGCGCACCTGTTCCACGAAATGCTCAACCAGATTCGCCTGCCACCGGAGCAGATGACCGAGCGCCTGTGCAGCTGCGATCAGCAGCAGCCGCTACAGGCACTGATCGCCCTGCGCAACCTGACGGTCGAGGCCATCAGCACCCTGGCCAGCAACGAGCAGAAGCGCCGGATCTTCACCATCCTGCTGCACAAGTGCGAATTCACCGATGAACTGCGTGAAGCCGAGGAACGTCACCACGCCTTCATCAACCAGTTCATCGATCTGTGCGAAAACCTGCTGCGCAACGCCTCGACCTGCCTGCGCCCCGGCGTCACGCCGCGGCTCGCCGCGCTGTCGCTGCATGCCCTGGTGGTCGGACTGTTCACCGACTGGACGCGCGACACCGAATTGTTCGCCCCAGAGGTCGATACCAGGGCGCTGATCGACCCGCTGTTCCGCGGCCTGGTCCGCGACTGGCCGGACGATCCCGACCAGCCTGCCGCGTGAGCGATCAGCTCACCTGGTAACCCTCTTCGCTGATCGCCTGGCGAATCGCCTGCTCGCTGGCGCTGCTCTGGACCTGCACCGTTCCGGCCGCCAGGTCCACCTGCACCTGCGCCTGCGGGTCCAGCGCCTGGATGGCCTGGGTTACCGCACGCTCGCAATGGCTGCAGGTCATTCCGCTCACGTTGAATACTTGCATCGTCGCTCTCCTCGTCTGCTGAAGGCGCCGATTCTCGACCTTGCCACCCGGGCAAGGTCAAGGCACCTGCTGTCGCAGATCATGGTGTTGACCTTGCCATAGGGTTAAGGTCGATCCTGCAGCCATCGCAATCCGAGGAGTCACTGCCATGTCCAGCGCCACCCATACGCTGCCGGTCAGCGGTATGACCTGCGCCAGCTGCGCCGGCCGCGTCGANCGNGCCCTGCTCAAGGTGCCGGGCGTCGCCGCGGCCAACGTCAANCTGGCCAATGAACAGGTGCGCGTCGAAGGCGATGACCTGGGTGTGGCGACGCTGATCGAGGCCGTGGAAAAGGCCGGCTACGGCGTACCGCTGCAGAGCATCGAGCTGAACATCGAGGGCATGACCTGCGCCAGCTGCGTCGGCCGGGTCGAACGCGCCCTGCTCAAGGTGCCCGGCGTGCGCAGCGCCGCGGTGAACCTGGCCAGCGAGCGCGCGCATGTCGAGGTGATCGGCACGCCAGACCCCGCCGTGCTGATCCAGGCGATCGAGGCCGCCGGCTACAAGGCGAGCGCCGGCGACCAGCAGCGCCCCGAACAGGATGCCGCGCGACGCCTGCAGCGTGAACGCTGGGCGGTGATCGCCGCCCTGTTGCTGGCCGCACCGCTGGTGCTGCCGATGTTCGGCGAACTGTTCGGGCAGCACTGGATGCTGCCAGCGTGGATCCAGTTCCTGCTCGCCACCCCAGTACAGTTCATCCTCGGCGCACGCTTCTACGTGGCCGGCTGGAAGGCGGTGCGCGCTGGCGCCGGCAACATGGATCTGCTGGTCGCCATCGGCACCAGCGCCGGTTATGGCCTGAGCCTCTATCAATGGTGGGCGACGCCGGCCGGGCAGATGCCGCACCTGTATTTCGAGGCCTCGGCGGTGGTGATCGCCCTGGTGCTGCTGGGCAAATACCTGGAAAGCCGCGCCAAGCGCCAGACCAGCGCCGCCATTCGTGCGCTCGAAGCCTTGCGCCCAGACCGCGCGACACGGGTAGTCGACGGCCGCGAGGAAGATGTCGCCATCGCCGCGCTGCGCCTGGACGACCTGGTGCTGGTCAAGCCAGGCGAGCGTTTCCCGGTGGACGGTGAAGTGGTCGAGGGCGAAAGCCAGGCCGACGAAGCGCTGATCAGTGGCGAGAGCCTGCCAGTGAACAAGGCGCCAGGCGACCGCATCACCGGCGGCGCGATCAATGGCGAGGGCAGGCTGCTGGTGCGCACTACTGCGCTCGGTGGCGAGACCGTGCTGGCGCGGATCATCCGCCTGGTGGAAGACGCCCAGGCAGCCAAGGCGCCGATCCAGAAGCTGGTGGACAAGGTCAGCCAGGTGTTCGTCCCGGCGGTACTGGTGATCGCCGTGTTCACCCTGATCGGCTGGCTGCTGACTGGCGCCCCGGTCGAGGTCGCGCTGATCAACGCCGTGGCCGTGCTGGTCATCGCCTGCCCCTGCGCCCTGGGTCTGGCCACGCCGGCGGCGATCATGGCCGGCACCGGCGTGGCCGCGCGCCACGGCATCCTGATCAAGGACGCCGAGGCG
>JGI25321J39296_1001937_pt1 | contig 10682 bp, 6 predicted proteins | sample AutmiccommuBRH23_FD_39296 | JGI IMG/M metagenome (IMG submission 39296)
TCCTGCAGATAGACAAGGCGATAAGCGCAGTCGGCCTCCTTGAGCCGCTTGGCCGCACGGAGCATCTCGCCCAGCTGATAGCTGCCGTTAGCAATCAGCAGCAATGCCTCGTTGCCCGGCTGCTCCTCGACCACGATAGCGCCGTCGCGCGCCAACTGCTCGGCCTGGGCCTGATCGAAGTAGCACGGCCGGTCGCGCTTGGGCATGACCACACAGGCAAGCTCGCCCCGCGCCTGGTAGATCGATGGCAGTAGCGCCAGAGTGCTGTTGTGGTCAGCCGGAAACAGCACCCGGACCATGTCGTTCATCTCTCCGAGTAGCGCCTCGCAGAAGGTCGTGTCCTGGTGGGACTGCTGGTTCTTGCCGTTTTCCCAGGTGTGCGACGTCGCGATCAAGGGCCAGCCGAGCCAGCCTGCAGGCCTGCCAATCTCCTTTTGCTGCCGGGAAAAAATAATGCTCTGCCGCACCACGCCCAGCATCTTCACGCAGAAGGCTTCGTAGCTCGCCACCAGATTCAAGCCGCCCTGGTTGGCAAGGCAGGCGGATACCACCGCCTCCTCGTTGAGAGCGGTGATGATGGCGCCGTCCACGGCCTCCAGCTCGCTTTCCGGCTCGATGACGCGATGCTTGAGCGCCTTTAGCACGCCGCCCAAACGGTTGCTGGCCAGCTCGTCTGGATTCCCCACCCGCGGCCGCAACGCGGGGTTGGCGGCCGTCAGCTCGACGAAAAAACGATCGACCGCTGCCATTGGTGAACAGGCGTCGTCGCGGTAGTTCAACTTCGGCATGGTCGGCGCAGGCGGGCGTCGCGAGGCGAGCGGATTGTCGCGCTCCAGCGTTCGACCCTGGCGACTGCGCGTGAACAGCTCCAGTGAAGCAGCCAGCTCCTGTTGCGGTACGAACAGACGCGCCGCGTGCTCGTTGAACAGGTCGCGTGACTGCTCATCGCGGCTCGGATTACCCGGCAATGGCAGGTTGTGCGCTGCGTTGCTGCCGGCACCATAGAAGCCGAAGCCTTTCACCGTCTCGGCGATGCCGTAGGGCATCGGCAGCGGATAGTTGAGAATGCCGCGCGCCTTCTCTTCCACGCGTCGCTCCAGGCGCAGCTCCATCTCCCACAGGGTGGTGACGAAAGCAGCAGGATCACGCCCATCGAACGGCATCGGGTCGAAGCCGCACTGACTCAAGTGCTGACGGAAATCCTCGAGCCCCTGCTCGGTGCCAAGCGCGGTACGCTGCTCGATTCGCCGCCCGTTGGCAATCATCACCGGCAGCGCGACGCCGCAATCTTCGGCACGCCACCAGCGGGGAATCCAGTCACTGCCGCGCTGCTCTTCTGCCGCGCCATCGGAGAGGAAGGCCACCAGCGTCTCGCCCGGCAGCGGCATGTGTGCGTATTGCAACTCGGCGAAACCGAGATAACCGCCCTCGGCAATGCCGCCGGCGGTGTGCGGATTGACATGGCTGCCCAGGGGCGCGAGCGGACTGCCGTCGGCGGCCTGGCCGTAACCGTAGAAATCCTGCAGCAGGCGATTCATGCCCGCCTCGCCGCCCGCATAGGCTTGCGCCTGCTCCGGATGCAGGTTGCCCGTCAGCAGGTTAAGCGCATCGACGGCCGCCACACAGTGGCCCTGCCCCATCAGCCAGGCGCGGGTGCGGCCGGTCAGCGCATTCAGGGCCAGGTAACCGGCATAGGCCGGCACCATGTTCAGCGCGCCGCCGGTATGCCCCTCGGGGTTCTGCTTGAAATCCTCGGCAGCCAACGGCGAACCGTCCAGATGCACCTGGCGCGCGTAGGTCATGTGCACCACCAGCCAGAGTCCGGCGCTGGCGACCCGGTCGACCGCCTGCAGCAGCCGGTAAACACTGGCCAGATCCGGCTGATGACCTGCCTGTACCAGCTGATGGGCCAACCGGAACACCGCCGCCTGGGTCTCCAGCGCGTGCTCGAACGGCCCGAAACCTACACGCCAGGTGGCGAACTCCGGTTCGGCTTGCGCGTGTTGATCCAGCTCGACAAGGCTGGGCAGTAGCTGACTCATGGGTTCACTCCGTTGGTAAGCGGGTTGTGCTGTAGTCTAGGCAGCGCTCGATTCGTTATCTCTGATATGTATCAAGTGGTCATGGCAACCGAGCGGGCAATGTGGACATCATCGTACAGACAGGAAGGCAACATGGCTTTGCTCAGTTTTCTAGGCGCCATTCAGCAGGTCACCGGCTCCTGCTATCTCATTGAGACCCATGACGGTGCAAGGGTTCTGCTCGAATGCGGCATGCACCAGGGCCGCCGGGAAGAAGCCGGCAGCGACCGCAGCGCGTTCGCCTTCGACCCCAAGACACTCGATGCGGTGGTGCTGTCCCACGCGCATATCGACCACAGCGGCCTGCTCCCGCGCCTGGTCGCCCTCGGCTACCGCGGCAAGGTGCACTGCACCGATGCCACCGCGGAGCTGCTCGAACTGATGCTGCTGGATTCGGCGCAGATTCAGGAAAAGGATGCCGAGTGGGAAAACAAGTGGCGCGCACGCATCGGCAAACCGATGATCCAGCCGCTCTATACCCGCGTCGACGCCGAGCGCATGTTGAGCCAGCGCACTCCCCACGCCTATGGCGAGACGTTCGATGTCGCGCCAGGTGTCGCGGTGACCTTCCACGATGCCGGTCACATCCTCGGCTCCTCGATCGTGCAACTGGATGTGCACGACCATGGCAGAACACGGCGCGTGGTCTTCTCGGGCGACCTGGGCAACGACTGCTCGCCGCTGATGCATGCGCCGACCGTGCTCAAGGAAGCTGACGTGGTGCTCATGGAGTCCACCTATGGCGACCGCGACCACCGCAGCCACGAAGACACGATCGAGGAGCTGGCCGGCATCCTGCAACAGGCCCATCGCGATGGCGGCAACGTGCTGATGCCCTCCTTCGCCGTCGGACGTACGCAGGACCTGATCTACTACCTCGGGCGCTTCTACCGGGAAGGCCGNCTGCCGCAGCAAGCGGTATTCCTGGACAGCCCGATGGCCATCGGCGCCAACGCCATCTACTCGCACTACAAGGATCAGCTGGATCTCGACGGCATCGACAATGCCCTGAGCGGAGCCAGCGGCAAGCTTTACGCCGAGCGCTGGTTGCCGATCCTCCGATCCACGCCGACACCGGAAGAATCGATGGCGATCAACCGCTTCAAGAGCGGCGTGATCATTATCGCTGGCAGCGGCATGTGCACCGGCGGGCGCATCCTGCACCACTTCAAGCACAACCTCTGGCGCGAGGAGTGCCATCTGGTGATCCCTGGTTTCCAGGCACGCGGTACCCTCGGCCGTGCCATCGTCGACGGAGCGAAAAGCGTCAAGTTGCTGCACCAGCGCATCGCCGTGAATGCCAAGGTGCATACCCTCGGAGGGTTCTCCGCCCACGCCGGCCAGTCTCAGCTCATCGACTGGGTCAGCAACTTCGAAAGCCGTCCGGAGCTCTACCTGGTGCACGGCGAGCTGGAGAAGATGCAGGCGCTGCAGCAGACCATCCGTGAACGTCTCGACTGGGAAGCACGCATTCCGGAACCNGGCGACCGAATCGCCATCTGAACGCAGCNCGCCGAAGCCGCTTGCGGCTTCGGTCGCCTGCGCGCCACGCAACCGGCTTGAGCCGGCTGACCGCANCCTATAGCCTGAACGCGACGCTCATACATGGAGATGTTGTATGTCCTTTGATTCGGATGACTATCTGTCGCGGCATTTCAAGACCAGCGGCGCCGAGCTGGAAAGCAAGATCGATGAGCTGGCCGCCTTGGTCGTTCCGGAGAACAGTGCGAACCTGCCCCTATACCGGGAGATGCTGGTGACCGTCATGCGCATGGCTCAGGCCGACCGCAGCCGCTGGGATGCCAAAATCCTGCTGCAGACGATGCGCGAAATGGAGCACGCATTCAGCCGGCTCGACCAGTTCAAGCGGCGCCGCAAGGTCACGGTTTTCGGCTCAGCCCGTACGCCGGTCGAACATCCCCTGTATGCGCTGGCCCGTCAGTTGGGCTCCATCCTTGCGCATTACAACTTCATGGTCATCACCGGCGCCGGTGGCGGCATCATGGCCGCCGCTCACGAGGGCGCCGGGCGCGACAGCAGCCTCGGGCTGAACATCACGCTGCCTTTCGAGCAACACCCCAACCCGACGGTGGGTGGCACCGAGAACCTGTTGTCGTTCCATTTCTTCTTCGTGCGCAAACTGTTCTTCATCAAGGAAGCCGATGCGCTGGTGCTCTGCCCCGGTGGGTTCGGCACGCTGGACGAAGCGCTGGAAGTGCTGACGCTGATCCAGACTGGCAAGAGTCCGCTGGTGCCGATCGTGCTGCTCGACGAACCCGGCGGCACCTACTGGAAGGATGCACTGCAGTTCATGCGCGGACAGCTGGAGGAGAATCGCTACATCCTGCCCAGCGACATGCGATTGATGCGCCTGGTGGACGATGCCGAGGAAGCAGCCAGGGAAATCGCCAACTTCTATCGCAACTTCCACTCGAGCCGCTGGCTGAAGGATCGTTTCGTTCTGCGCCTGAACCACGCACTGAACGACCAGGCGATGGAATACCTGAACGCGGAGTTCACCGATCTGTGTCTGAAAGGCGTATTCGAACAGCAGAACTGCTGTGAATCGGAACTGGACGAGCCGGAACTGCAGCGCCTGCCGCGCTTGAGCTTCGTCTTCAACGGCCGCAACCACGGTCGCTTGAGGGAGCTGACGGACTACGTCAACGAACCGGCCAACTGGGCGCGGCCGCTGGCGAGCGAGGACTGATGGCCTTTGATGGCCTGGACTCTGGATATTGCGAGCGCTCGTAAGGCTGGTCGGCTTCAGCACCGACTGGTCTCCGACGCGCACAACCTGGCATAGAGCCCCGTTACCGCATCAATCCGCCGAGCTGTCGCCGCGCAACACTCGACTGATCAACTCCAGCGGATAACCGCGATAGCTGAGAAAGCGCCCCTGCTTCGCCCGCTCTTTGGCATCGGCAGGCAACCGTCCAGCGAACTTGCGCTGCCAGAGTTCGCGCAGCTGCTCACCCCAGTCAAAACCACTGTCACGCAATGCCTGCTCGATATCNGCTCTGGCCAGCCCGCGCTGGGCCAATTCCTCGCGGATACGCAACGGCCCATAGCCGGCATTGGCCCGGCTTCTGACAAAGCTTTCGAGATATCGGGATTCGGAAAGCAGCCCCTGCTCGCATAGACGATCCAGGGCCTGCTCGATCAACTCAGGCGGGGCGCCACGCTGGCGCAGCTTGCGAGCCAGCTCGACGCGACCATGTTCGCGTCGAGCCAGCAGATCCATGGCCGTCCGCCGTACCGCGACGGGGTTATCGAGCACGGCAGCCATGGGGATCAGAGATCGGCGTCAGCCAGATCTTCGGTAACCGGGTTGGCCTTGGTGTTTGGCGCAACTACCAGCAACTTGTCGCGGATCTGTTGCTCGATCTCCTGACCGATCTCCGGATTGTCTTCCAGATACTTGGCGGCGTTGGCCTTGCCCTGGCCGATCTTGTTGCCCTTGTAGGCGTACCAGGCGCCGGACTTCTCCACCAGGCCCTGCTGCACGCCGAGATCGATGACCTCGCCATTGCGGTAGATGCCCTTGCCATAGAGGATCTGGAACTCAGCCTGACGGAAGGGCGGCGCCACCTTGTTCTTCACTACCTTGACGCGGGTTTCGCTGCCGACCACTTCGTCGCCTTCCTTGACCGCGCCGGTACGGCGAATGTCCAGACGAACCGAGGCGTAGAACTTCAGCGCGTTACCACCGGTGGTGGTTTCCGGGCTGCCGAACATCACGCCGATCTTCATGCGGATCTGGTTGATGAAGATGACCAGGCAGTTGGCGTTCTTGATATTGCCCGTGATCTTGCGCAGCGCCTGGGACATCAGACGGGCCTGCAGGCCGACGTGCGTATCGCCCATCTCGCCTTCGATTTCGGCCTTGGGCACCAGCGCCGCCACGGAGTCGACGATGATCACATCCACCGCGTTGGAGCGCACCAGCATGTCGGTGATTTCCAGCGCCTGCTCGCCGGTATCAGGCTGCGAAACCAGCAGGTCGTCGACGTTCACGCCCAGNTTGCCNGCGTANTCCGGGTCCAGCGCGTGCTCGGCATCGACGAAAGCACAGGTGGCGCCCATCTTCTGCGCTTCNGCGATTACCGACAGGGTCAGAGTGGTCTTACCGGAGGATTCCGGACCGTAGATCTCGACGATACGGCCCTTGGGCAGGCCGCCAATTCCAAGCGCGATATCCAGNCCCAGCGAGCCGGTAGAAATGGCCGGAATGGCCTGGCGATCATGATCGCCCATGCGCATCACTGCNCCCTTGCCGAACTGCTTTTCNATCTGGCCCAGGGCTGCAGCCAAGGCGCGCTTCTTGTTCTCGTCCATCAAATCCTCACTTGATCAAGAGGGCCGGAGGCCACAACAACTGTATAAGTAGCCAGTATTAGAACATAGGCAAATTTACTCGCCTAGCCCCGAAACTGTTTTTCTCCGACCGCCAGCGCAAGCAAACCTTGCAACGCCGCCGCCACCGTCTGCTCACGTACGGCCTGGCGATCACCGGCGAATAGATAGCGTTGGGCCTGCAGATGCGAGTCATCTGCCCAGGCAATCCAGACCGTACCAACCGGTTTTTCTGCCGTGCCGCCGCCGGGTCCGGCAATGCCGCTGACAGCCACCGCAAAGCGCGCACCACTGTTGCGCTGCGCGCCNCGCGCCATGGCCTGCACCACTTCGGCACTGACCGCGCCGACCTGCTCGAATAGCTCCGCCGGTACGCCGAGCTGGCGCGTCTTCTGGGCATTGGAATAGGTGATGTAGCCGGCCTCGAACCAGGCCGAGCTGCCGGCGATACGGGTGATGGCCTCGGCAATGCCACCACCGGTGCAGGATTCCGCGGTGCTGACCTGCGCACCCAGTCGTTGCAGCGCATCACCCAGCTGTGCCGCCAGTTCGGTGAGATTCATCAGGGCTCCGGCCAAAGGAAAGTGGCCGATACCCTACACCAGCGGGCTCCCGAGTTCAGCCATCCGGATGGTCAATGGTCGAGTTACGCGTCGCCCATCAGGCATCCTGGCGAACCGGCAGCACGACACGCTCGCCGATGCTCCGTCCGCGACGGCTTACCACTGCATCACCATAGCGCTGGATGGGATCTGCCAGGGTTCGCTTGACGAAGAAGCCGAACAGAGTCACCAGTAACAGCATCATCGCGATGTAGAGCGGGCCGGGAATGGCCAGCGCTCCAGCACCGAAGCCCAGTCGCTCGGCGATTGCGAATACCGATGGATGAGACAGGAAGACGATATAGCCGATCCCACCTAGCGGCGCGATCCAGCGCAGCCCTTTGCCGCTGATGCGTGTCGCGCCAATGAAGACGGCAACACCCACCGCATAGCTGACAAAGTAGCGATACCAGGTTTCCCCGAGACCGGTATCGCGCGAGTAGGCCAGCACGCAGATCGGCAACAGAAACAGGTAGAACAGGCCCACTGCGATGCGCGCGTAATGCCGGTATCGGGTGCGCGACCGTTATCCGTGGCCTTCCACAATGCGCCGAGGAAACACACACTCAGCATCAGCGGCAGGGCCACCGGCAGCTTCATTTCCAGCTTGTAGCGCAGGAACGCGAGCAGCAGGGTGAAGACGTACTGGGCCAGCAGAAACAGCAGATCGCGCCTGGCCGAGCCGCCCAGACGCAGCGCGAAGATGACAATGCACAGCACGTAGAAGGTCAGCTCTATTTGCAGCGTCCAGTACAAACCGATCACGTTTTCGACAAATACGAAGCCTTGCAGCATCGTCGCATTGATCGCGATGACAGCCGGACTGAACACCCGAGCCGGATCGTCCCAGGGAAACATCACGCCGAGAAGCAGCGATAGCCAGTACAGGGGAAAAAGCCTGAAGAAGCGCTGATAGACGAAGGCTGCGACCGGCCGTTCGTAGCGATGGCGGCTCTTGTACAACGCCGCGACGACGAAATAGCCGCTCAGGGCGAACAGCACCAGCACGCTGGTCTTGCCGACATCCAGAGAAACAGATCGCTGGTCAGCCCATCGAAATGGCCGTCACGCTTCATTTTTGCGATCAGATGGGAATAGGCAACGCACAACGCCGCAACGCCGCGCAGGGCGTCGAGTCCGAGTAGTCGAGACATGTCTGCTGCTCACTTGACCAGAAAGGGAGGTCGCCAGCATTACTGCAGGAAGAACTGACGCGAGGGGGGTAGAACAGGCATTCGCCGAGGCGGGATGGCCGGGGCTGCAATCCACAGGGCGGCGAAGCACGAGCGACAATCAGGCAAGCTACCGCGACAGGCACCGAGGGGCCTGCACGACTGCGTGATCGAGGGAGTCGCAGGCCCGGCGTACACGAGGCCCGAAGCGCACCGGCAACCTGTCGACAGACCAGAGTTACCAACAGCTCCGGTTCGCTTGTCAACGCCTTCTGTGCCCGGCCCGACAAATGACACCTGAACGCCGCTCAAACTGTCCCATGTCGTCACCTGTCGAGCCGCTCAGCCCGTGTTAACCTTGCCGGCTTTCCCGCGTCAACCTGGCTCCGGACGGTCCGACCGCACCGTCATCCGATAGCCTTACCCGCCACTCAACGAACCGCACGCAAGCCGATGACCAAGCCCAACGCCGACCTTTCCGCCCATACGCCGATGATGCAGCAATATTGGAGACTCAAGCGCGAGCATCCGGACCAGCTGATGTTCTACCGCATGGGCGACTTCTATGAGCTGTTCTACGACGATGCCAAGAAAGCCGCCGCGCTGCTCGACATTACCCTGACCGCACGCGGGCAGTCGGCGGGCACGGCGATCCCGATGGCAGGCATTCCGTTTCATTCAGCCGAAGGCTATCTGGCGCGTCTGGTCAAGCTTGGCGAGTCGGTGGTGATCTGCGAGCAGATCGGCGATCCGGCCACCAGCAAAGGGCCGGTGGAGCGCCAGGTGGTGCGCATCATCACCCCTGGCACGGTGAGCGACGAGGCATTGCTCGACGAGCGTCGCGACAACCTGCTGGCTGCGGTGGTCGGTGATGAGCGCCTGTTCGGCCTGTCGGTGCTGGACATCGCCAGCGGCCGCTTCAGCGTGCAGGAACTCAAGGGCTGGGAAACCCTGCTCGCGGAACTGGAGCGTTTGAGCCCGGCCGAGCTGCTGATCCCCGATGATTGGCCGCAGGGCCTGCCGCTGGAGAAACGCCGCGGTGTGCGCCGTCGCGCGCCCTGGGATTTTGATCGCGATTCGGCATTCAAGAGCCTCTGCCAGCAGTTCTCCACCCAGGACCTCAAGGGCTTCGGCTGCGAGAACCTGACGCTGGCCATCGGCGCCGCCGGCTGCCTGCTCGCCTACGCCAAGGAAACCCAGCGCACCGCCCTGCCCCACCTGCGCAGCCTGCGTCATGAGCGCCTCGACGACACGGTGATCCTCGACGGCGCCAGCCGGCGCAACCTGGAGCTGGACGTCAATCTGGCCGGCGGCCGCGAGAACACGCTGCAATCGGTCATGGACCGCTGCCAGACCGCCATGGGCTCGCGCCTGCTGACCCGCTGGCTGAACCGCCCGCTGCGCAACCGCGAGATTCTCGAAGCGCGCCAGGATTCGATCACCTGCCTGCTCGAGCATTACCGCTTCGAGCAGCTGCAGCCGCAGCTCAAGGACATCGGCGACCTGGAACGCATCCTCGCCCGGATCGGCCTGCGCAACGCCCGCCCGCGCGATCTGGCGCGCCTGCGCGACGCGCTGGCCGCGCTACCGCAGCTGCAGGCCGGCATGCAGGACCTGGTGGCACCGCATCTGCTCGAACTGGCGACGAGCATCAGCACCTACCCGGAACTGGCCGAACTGCTGGCCCGCGCCATCATCGACAACCCGCCGGCGGTGATCCGCGACGGCGGCGTACTGAAGACCGGCTACGACGCCGAGCTGGACGAACTTCAGTCGCTTTCCGAGAACGCCGGCCAGTACCTGATGGACCTGGAAACCCGCGAGAAGGCCCGTACCGGACTGGCCAACCTCAAGGTTGGCTACAACCGCGTGCACGGCTACTTCATCGAACTGCCGAGCAAACAGGCCGAATCGGCGCCAGCCGACTACATCCGCCGGCAGACGCTCAAGGGCGCCGAACGCTTCATCACCCCTGAGCTCAAGGAGTTCGAGGACAAGGCGCTGTCGGCCAAGAGCCGCGCCCTCGCCCGCGAGAAGCTGCTCTACGACGAGCTGCTGGAAATGCTCATCGGCCACCTGGCGCCGCTGCAGGAAAGCGCCGGCGCGCTGGCCGAACTGGACGTGCTGAGCAACCTCGCCGAGCGGGCGCTGAATCTCGATCTGAATCGCCCGCGCTTCGTCGAGCAGCCGTGCATGCGCATCGAGCAGGGTCGCCACCCGGTGGTCGAGCAGGTATTGGAGACGCCTTTCGTCGCCAACGACCTGGGCCTCGACGACGCCACCCGCATGCTGGTCATCACCGGGCCGAACATGGGCGGTAAATCGACCTACATGCGCCAGACCGCGCTGATCGTGCTGCTGGCACAGATCGGCAGCTTTGTCCCGGCAGCCGCCTGCGAGCTGTCGCTCGTGGACCGCATCTTCACCCGCATCGGCTCATCGGACGATCTCGCCGGCGGGCGCTCCACCTT
>JGI25321J39296_1001943_pt1 | contig 10626 bp, 9 predicted proteins | sample AutmiccommuBRH23_FD_39296 | JGI IMG/M metagenome (IMG submission 39296)
GGATCGGCGGCGGCCTTTTCCGCCAGGACCTGTTCGGTCAGGATCTTGAGCTCGGCGACGACCGCATCGGGCAGGGTCTGGGCGATGACGCCGTGGTTGGTCACCAGATCGGTCAGGGCGTCGGCGTTGTTGGCCTCGCTCCAGGCGTGGCTGTCCAGGTTGCAGGCCTGGGCGCAGGATTTGACGATGGCCTGAAGATCCTTGGGCAAGCTGTCCCAGGCCTTCTTGTTCATCAGCAGTTCCGTCACGTTGGACGGCTCGTGCCAGCCGGTGGTGTAGTAGTACTTGGCGGCCTTGTGCAGGCCCATGCGGCGGTCCTGGAAGGGGCCGACGAATTCGGCCGCGTCGATCACGCCGCGTTCCAGCGCCGGGAAGATTTCCCCGCCCGGCAGCAGCTTCACGGCGACGCCGAGCTTTTCGTACACCTTGCCGGCCAGGCCCGGGATGCGCATCTTCAGGCCATCGAAATCCTTAACGGATTCAATGGGTTTCTTGAACCAGCCGGTCATCTGCACGCCCGTGTTGCCCATGGGCAGGGCGGTCAGGCCGTAATCGGCATAGATCTCGTTCCACAGCTCCAGGCCGCCCGCGTGGTACATCCAGGCGTTGACGCCCTGGAAGTTCAGGCCGAACGGCACGGTGGTGAAGTATTGCGCGGCGAAGATCTTGCCGGCCCAGAAATAGGCATTGCCGGCGTTCATTTCGACGGTACCGGCGCGCACGGCGTCGAAGCCTTCCTTGGGCGGGATCAGTTCGCCGGCGGCGAAGTGCTGGATGTTCAGGCGGCCGCCCGACATTTCCTTCACGCGCGCACAGAAGTCCGTGGGGCTGCCCGGGCCGACCGTATAGAAGGGGGCGCCGGCCGGGTACATGTTGGTCATCTTCCAGTTGAAGGTGTCTTTGGCGCGGGCGATGGCCGGGGCGGCCAACAGGCCGCCGGCGGCGGCCCCGGCGGTGACGGAGGCTTTCAAGAGGTCTCGGCGATTCATGACGTTCTCACTTTTCCCTGTCTGGATGGTTTCTGAAGGCACCGGTTAATGGTGTTACGTGCCAAACGAATGATCGGGGTGAACGCCGGGCGCCGTTGCCGGGCGGGCATGGCCTTTCCTGAAATCCGAATCCGGTCAGGCAACCGCCTGATTTCCATATGAATTTGGCGCTACCTGGCCTTGGGGACAGGTAGGGAATTCGGTGTCGGTGTTTGAATGAGATCCCGCGCCGTTGCGGGATGGGTGTCGGCCCTTGCAGGGCTGGCTCCGGACGGGCCGGAACCGTTTGGGCCGGACCGGGGCGTCCCCTTCCTATGGCTGACTGGGCCAAGGGGACGCCGCCGATCCGGCCGGCGGAGTAAGGACGGGACCACGCGCGGTGGGAGGTCCGCTTGAACGCCCGTCCTGTACGCCTTCTCCGCCGGAACCCGTGGTGGTACGGGCTAAATTAGCGGGCGCCTGCGGCGTTCGGATGGATCAGGCCGTCAAGGCCGTGGCGGATCGAGCCGGTAAGGCGGGCAATGCCGCGGCCGAGGGCGAAGAAGTGGTCGCGGACCGCTTCGGCGCGAAGCAATTCCGCTTCGTGCAGAAGCCGCGTCAGTTCTTCGGGGGAGATTTCTTTGTAGGCCGTATGTCCAATGATGTCTTTCATCTGAGGACTCCTTTCGGGGTTTTGGTGTGCGGTTCGTCACTTAATTTGCGGCTGCTGCGTTGCAACAATCATGTTGCAGCGCAATATAATGGTAAGATGAATCGGCGATAATCCCCTCGGAATGCACAAGGCTTGTGATTTCCACGCACAAACGGTTAAAAAGTTAATCAGGAATAAGTTAATGGATATCGCGACACAGATGATCATGTTCGCCGCCGTCGTTGAAAATGGCGGGTTTTCCGCGGCCGCGCGGGATTTGAACCTGACGCCCTCGGCGGTCAGCCGCCAGATCGGTCAGTTGGAGGACCGCCTGGGCACGCGGCTGTTGAACCGTTCGACCCGGCGCATCTCCCTGACCGAGGTCGGGCGCGCGTTCTATGTCCGCTGCGCCGAAGTGTCGCAGAGCGTGCAGGTGGCCGAATCCCTGGTTCTCAACATGGTCGACCACCCCCAGGGCACCCTGAAGGTGGCGGCGACCGTGGCGTTCGCCAAGGCGCAGTTGTTGCCGCTGCTGCCCGCGTTCCTGGCCGTTAACCCGGATTTGAAAATCTCTCTCGACGCCACGGACCGGGTCATCGACCTGGTCGAGGAACAGGTCGACGTGGCCATCCGGTTTTCCGAACAGATCGACGATTCGTCCGTGGTCTCGCGCAAGCTGGCGACAAACCGCCGGGTCTATGTCGCGGCTCCGTCCTATGTCGCGGCGAACGGCATGCCGCGCACTCCCGACGACGTGGCGGGCCACAACTGCCTGCGCATTTCCACGGTGGAAGCCTGGAACACCTGGACCTTCGACGACGGCCAGGGAGACCAGGATGCCGGCCCCATACGCCTGCCGATCAAGGGTAATTTCGAGGCCAACAGCGCCGATGCCATCTATTACGCCGTGCTGGCCGGAGTCGGGATCGCCCGGCTTTCCACTTATCTGGTTAACGATGCCCTGGCGCAGGGCAGGCTGGTCCGCGTGCTGCCCGATTATGCCGATGAAACGTCGGATATCCTGGCGATCTACTCCAACAAGCGGAATCTGTCGCCCAACGTGCGGGCCTTCATCGACTACTTCGCCGAGAAGTTCGGCCCCGTTCCGCCCTGGGAAAAGGAACAGGCGGCCTAAACCTGGCCCCTCAGCCCAGCAGGCCGCTTTCGCGGATGCCGTCGAACAGGAACTGCACGGCGAGCGACGCCAGCAGAATTCCGAACACGCGGGACAGAACGTGTACGCCGGTCACGCCCAGGCGCTTTTGAACCTGTGCCGCCACCAGCATCAGGGCCAGGGTGATGACCAGGACCGCCGTTATCGCGGCCGCCACGGCGGCGAGGCGCAGCGGGGCGCCATGGGCGTCGGCGACCAGCAGCAGGACCGCCCCGATCGTTCCCGGCCCGGCGATCAGCGGCGTGGCCAGGGGAAACACGGAGACATCCTTGCGGGTAATTGATTCGGCGTCTTCCTCGTCGGTGGTCGAGGTCCCGCCGGACGACCTGGCGAACACCATGTCGATGGAAATCAGCAGCAGGAGAATCCCGCCGGCCGTGCGTAGCGCGGGAAGGGAAATTCCCATATAGGTCAGCACGGGTTTTCCCAGCACGGCGAAGAACAGCAGAATGCCGCCGGCGACGACGACCGCACGCACGGCCGTGCGCCGCCGCGCCGCCGCCGAGGTCTTTGGTGTCAGGGCGGCGAAAGCAATGGCGACGTCGGGCGGCCCGACGGTGGCGAAGAAGGTCGCGAAGGCGATGAGGGCCGGTTCCAGCATGGCGGGATATTAGGGGATTCAGAACGTCCGGGATACGGGTGCGCGGGCCGCCGCGACGGCCTATTCGGGTTCGGGCGTTTCCATGACCGCCTTGCGCATGGCTTGAAGGCGGTCGCGGAAGTCCCGCGTGTCACCGTAGGCGATAAAACCGGGGTATCGCGGATGCGGCGAGCGGACCCGCAAGGCGTGCTTGATGGGGCACCAGTATTGTTCCGTACGGCTGGCCACTTCCCGGGTGTAGGCGATCACGCCGTTGGCATAGCTGCAATACAGGCAGTTCAGCTTTTCGATGAGGTTCAGATAGGGCAGACGGTGACGGTCGATGACCACGTAATCCGCCCGCCGGACATGTTGCATGCGCCAGACCGTGAAGCAGACCGCCTGGTAAATGGACACACCCAGGTCGAGAATGACGAACGGCACAACAAGGCCGTATATGAAGGGGGCAACCAGAATGTTGGTGACCGGCGACCGGCGCAGGAAGGTCAGCAGGCCGGTTTTGAGCAGTCTGTGACGGCGCAGAACCTCTTCCTCGAACACGGCGCGGCCTTCCGCCNTGGTGAATTGAAAGCGCGCCTGNTGCGCTTCCATCTTCGCTTCGATCTCTTTTTCCAGGCGGACCAGGCGCCGGACAAGATCGTCGATTTCGCTGTCGAGTGTCATGGGCGCGCGCTTTCCATCTGCTTTTGTGAAGTCCCGTCAGGGACCGGTCGTGTCCTTGCCGACGAAGGCCTTGAAGGTGTCCTCGATCACCTTGCGGCCGATGTCGCGAGTGATGAAGACGATCTTGGAGCGGTGGTCGTCGTCGGGCCAGCCGGGCAGGCCCGCGGGNGGGTGGAACAGGTGCTGCACCCCATGTACGGCGACCGGATTGGGCTCGCCTTCGACGTTCAGGATACCTTTGATGCGCAGCAGGTTCTCGCCCTGGGTCGTGATCAGCATCTCGATCCAGGTGACGAAACTGTCCCAGGGGATGGGGCGGTCCACGGTCATGCAGAAGGACGAAATGCGCGCGTCATGACGGTTGGGATCGTGGTGATGATGGTGCCCATGATCGTGGTCGTGACCATGTCCATGTCCATGTTCGGCATGGTCCTGCGCGAAGGCCTCGGCGCGCAGCCAGCCGGCGACGTCGGCGATCTTGCGCTCGGCCTTGAACAGACCGGCATCGAACAGATCCTTGGGCGCGAAGTCGGCGGAAGCGTCCAGCACGGGGGCTGACGGGTTGAGGGCGTGAAGCCGGTCCTGGATCGCCGCCAGCTGTTCCGGTGTCGCCAGATCGGCCTTGGTCAGCACGATGCGGTCGGCGACGGCGGCCTGTTTCACGCTTTCCGGCTGGGCGTCCAGGGTCGCCGGTCCGTTCACGGCGTCGACCACGGTGACAATGCCGTCGAGCCGATAACGCGGCCCCACGGTCGGGTCGGTCATCAATGTGTGGATGATGGGGGCGGGGTCGGCGAGGCCCGTGGTCTCGATGACCACGCGCTTGAACCAGGGGATTTTCTTGTCGAACCGCTGCCAGAACAGTTCGCGCATGGCGTTGACCAGGTCGCCGCGCACAGTGCAGCACAGGCAGCCGGAATTGAGCAGCACCGTGTCCTCGCGGGTTTCCTTGACCAGCAGGTGGTCGATACCGATCTCGCCGAACTCGTTGATCAGAACGGCAGCCTCGCCCATATCGGGATGGGCCAGCAGCTTGTTGAGCAGCGTCGTCTTGCCGGCCCCCAGAAAGCCAGTCAGCACAGTGACGGGAATGGTCTTGGCGATCAGCCGCGCGTTGACGTCCTGCGGGGCGTCGGCCGTCTCGGCATCAGTCCTTTCGGCCATAAAGGGCCTCCGGCGTGACCTCGGGCTCGGCGATGACACGGATGTCGCCGTCGCGTACGGCGTGAAAGAAGCAATTGTGCCGCCCCGTGTGGCAGGCCACGCCGGTCTGATCGACCAGCAGCAGCACCGTGTCCTCGTCGCAGTCGAAGCGGAATTCCTTGAGCGCCTGGACCTGGCCCGAGCTTTCGCCCTTGCGCCACAGCCGGCCCTTGGACCGGGAGAAGTAGCAGACCCGCCCGGTTGCCAGGGTTTCGCGGATCGCGTCCGCATTCATCCAGGCGAGCATAAGCATTTCGCCCGTATCATACTGCTGCGCGACGGCGGGGATCAGGCCGGCTTCGTTGAATTTCAGACGGCCGATCACCCGGTCCGCCACGTCGTTGCTCATGCCGATGTCCTTGTTACTTCGCGGCGTTCAACCGCGCAAAGCCTTCCTCCAGATCCTCGATCAGGTCCCGCGGATCCTCCAGGCCTATATGGAGACGCACCATGGGATTGTCATGTCCCCAGGGCACGGCCGTGCGCGATCCTTTGGGATTGATGGGAATGGCCAGACTTTCGAAGCCGCCCCAGCTGGCGCCGATGCCGAACAGGTCGAGCCCGTCGACCATGGCCGAAACGGCGGCCTTGGGATAATCGCCGAGCATCACGCCGAACAGGCCGGACGCCCCCGTATGGTCGCGCTTCCACAAGGCGTGGCCGGGGTCGGTGGGCAGGGCGGGGTAAAGCACGCGCTCGACCTCGGGCCTGGCGGCCAGCCAGGTCGCGATTTCCATCGCATTCTTTTGATGGCGTTCCATGCGCACGGACAGGGTGCGGATGCCGCGCAGCGCGAGATAGCATTCGTCGGGCCCGGCGCGCGATCCCAGGGTGTTCTGCATGCCCTTCAGGGCCTGGAACTGCTCCTCGGTCGCGACCGTCACCGTGCCCAGCATGGCGTCGGAATGGCCGCACAGGTACTTGGTGCCGGCTTCCAGCACGACGTCGACGCCCAGAGTGAAGGGGTTGCAGAAGAACGCCGACGACCAGGTGTTGTCGATCACGGTGAGGATGTCCCGTGCCCGCGCGACCTTGGTGATGGCCGGCACGTCCTGCACTTCGAAGGTGTGGGAGCCGGGGGATTCCATGTAGATCATGCGCGTGTTGGGCCGGATCAGGTCTTCGATCCCGGCGCCGATCAGGGGGTCGTAGAAGGTGATCTCAACGCCCGCGCGTTCAAGAAGGTTGGCGCCGACGCGTTTGCGGGTCGGGCCGTAGACGGAATCGGAAATCAGCACGTGGTCGCCGTGCTTGAGGAACGTAAGGGTTGCCGCCGCGATGGCGCCGAGGCCCGATGGGAAGGTCACGGTGCGGTGGGATCCTTCGTAAAGGGCGGTTACCGCTTCTTCGACCGCGAACTGGGTCGGCGTGCCCGAACGCCCGTACTGCACGCCCTTGAAAGGCGGGCGGTCGCGGGTTTCGAATTCCTCGACGGTCGGGAACAGTACGGTCGAGGCGTAATAAATGGGCGGATTGGGAATGCCCTCGTTGTCCCAAGGCTTCATCGCCGTATGGGCGATCACCGTGTCCTTGCGCCGTGATTTCTTCGTCATTTCAAGCAGAGTCCTTGGTTGGTTGGGCGTTTCGGCACGATAGCGGGAAACCATGTTTTCGCAAGGCGTTACGCGCGTGCACTGCGCCAAAGCGGTCGGCTTCCCGGGAAAAACGACAATCATTCTCGCTTGAGTGATTTTTGTAGGTTATGTTACGCCTGTAAGCGTTCGCGGGTGCGGTATGAACATTCGCCCGCGAAAAACAAAGTAATAAACCGATTTCAGATAGCCAGGGAGCAATCTACAAATGTTCAAACGAGCAAGTTTCGTAGCCGCCGCTGTTGCGGTTGCCGGCATTGCCTCGGGGGCACAAGCGGCGACGCTTGATGACGTCAAGGCGCGCGGCATTCTGCACTGCATTGTGAACACCGGCCTGCCCGGGTTCTCCTACACCGACGCCAACGGCAACTGGGCCGGTTTCGACGCCGACATGTGCCGGTCCGTCGCCGCCGCTGTCCTGGGGGACGGCGACAAGGTGAAGTTCATTCCGGCCACCGGCAAGACCCGGTTCACGCTGTTGAACTCCAAGGAAGGCGACGTGATCTTCCGCAACACCACCTGGACCTTCGTGCGTGACGTGGACGTGAAGCTGACCTTCATTCACCCGACCTATTACGATGGCCAGGGCTTCATCATCCGCAAGTCCAAGGGCGTGAAAAGCGCCAAGGAACTGGACGGCGCCACCGTGTGTATCCAGACCGGCACGACGACCGAGCTGAACCTCGCCGACTACTTCCGCGCCAACAAGATCAAGTACACGCCGGTGCCGATCGAAGACAGTTCGGAAGCGCGCAAGAACTATCTGGCCGACCGCTGCGACGCCTACACCACGGACGCATCGGGCCTGGCCGCCACCCGCGCGACCTTCGAAAAGCCCTCGGACCACGTGATCCTGCCGGAAATCATTTCCAAGGAACCGCTGGGTCCGGTCGTCCGTCACGGCGACAACCAGTGGGAAGACATCGTCCGCTGGGCTGTGTTCGCGCTGATCCAGGCTGAAGAGTCCGGTGTTACCGCCGCCAACGCCGATGCCATGGCGAAGACCCCGCCGAACCCCGACGTCGCCCGCCTGNTGGGCGCCGAAGGCGACCTGGGCGCCATGCTCGGTCTCGANAAGGCCTGGGCGCTGCGTGCCATCAAGGCCCGCGGCAACTACGGCGAAATCTTCGAGAGCAATCTCGGCACGAAAACGCCGATCGGATTGGAACGCGGATTGAACGCCCAATACACCAACGGTGGTCTGCAGTACGCGCCGCCGTTCCGGTAAGCCGGGATCGCTTCGTGCAAACGACCTGAACGATACGCGCCGGGCGGGGCTTTCCCCCCGGCGCGTCCTCGTTTTGGCGGCCGATAAAAAGAAACTGCCTTCCCGTGCTCTGGGGAAGGAACAAAAAACGGCGGAACACCGGTAAGGTTTGAAACAAACCGCCCAATAACGACAGGGGGCTGACGTGACCACGACCGTGGATCAAGGAAGCGTAACGGCACAAGGGGAACCGAACGTGCTGTTGAAACTCTGGCGGAACAAGGAGACCCGCTCGGTCATCATCCAGATTGTGACGATGGCCCTGCTGTTCGCCTTCTTCGCCTATATCATCAACAATGCGGTATTGAACCTGCAGGCGCTGGGCAAGACGTTCAGCTTCGACTTCCTGCAGGAGCCCGCGTCCTACGACATCAACCAGACGCTGATCGAATACACCTCTCGCTCGACGCACGCGCGGGCCATGCTGGTGGGTATCCTGAACACCGCCNTGGTGGCCTTCTGCGGCGTCATTCTGGCAACGGTTCTCGGTTTCGTGCTGGGCGTCATCCGGCTGTCGAACAATTGGCTGGCGTCGCGCATCGTCTACGTGTTCATCGAATTCACGCGAAACGTGCCGGTGCTGCTGCATATCCTGTTGATCCACGGCATCATGGTGCACTTTCTGCCGTTGCCGAAGCAGGCGATCAGCGTCGGCGACGCCTTGTTCCTGTCCAACCGCGGCGTCTATGCGCCGCGTCCCGAATTTCTCGACGGCTTCGGCTTTACCGTGGCGGCCTTCGGGATCGCGGTGATTGCGGCCGTCATCTTCCGCCGCTGGGCCAAGAAGGTGCAGGAGGATACGGGCAAGATCTATCCCGTGTTCCTGATCTGCACGGGGGTCATCATCGGCCTGCCGCTGATCGTGTTCCTGATCTCCGGCTCGCCGCTGGTGTGGGAACTGCCCAAGATGGGGCGCTTCAACCTGCAGGGCGGCGTCATGATGCTGCCCGAGTTCCTGGCCCTCTGGCTGGCGCTGTCGTTCTATACCTCGGCCTTCATCGCCGAGATCGTGCGCTCCGGCATCATGGCGATCAACAAGGGACAGTGGGAAGCCGCGGGTGCTCTCGGTATTCGCCGAAACCGCGTGCTGCAGCTTGTCATCATTCCCCCAGGCGCTCAGGGTCATTATTCCGCCCTTGGCCAGCCAGTACCTGAACCTGACCAAGAACTCGTCGCTCGCCATCGCCATCGGCTACATGGACATCGTCGCCACCATCGGCGGCATCACGCTCATGCAGACGGGCAAGGAAATGGAGACGATGATCATCGTGCTGCTGATCTATCTCAGCTTCTCGCTGGTCATCTCGGCGTTCATGAACTGGTACAACAAGCGCATCGCGCTGGTTGAAAGGTAAGGGGAGGGGGGCATGGCAAACACACAGAATCCCGATATGACACCCGGCCTCGTGAACGCCTACGAGCCGGGCGAGCATCCCGATTGGCCGGCGCCGTCGTCGGTCAAGGGGCCGATCCATTGGATCAAGACCAATCTGTTCGGCTCAGTCACCAATACCTTGCTGACCCTGCTGACGATCTATCTGCTGTACAAGATCATCCCGGCCATGGTGCATTGGATGTTCATCGATGCGGCGTATACCGGGTCTTCGCGCAAGGATTGCGAGGCCCAGGCCGGCGGGGCCTGCTGGGCCTTCATCGGCAGCCGTCTGCAGCTGTTCATCTACGGCTTCTATCCGGAGGCCGAACGCTGGCGCGTCAACCTGACGGCGATCCTTCTGTTCGTCGCTCTGGCGCCCGTGCTGTTCGACCATGTGCCGCATCGGGGCAAGGCGCTGATCTTTACCGCGCTTTACCCGTTGATCGCCGGCGTGCTGCTGGTCGGCGGGATTTTCGGGCTGGAATACGTGGCGACGGACCAGTTTGGCGGCCTGATGCTGAACGTCATCATCGGCGTCACCGGCATTGCCTTCTCGTTGCCCATCGGCATCTGCCTTGCCCTCGGGCGGCAATCGCATCTGCCGGTGCTGCGCATCGTCTGCGTCGCGTTCATCGAGTTCATCCGCGGCGTGCCGCTGATCACCTTGCTGTTCGTGGCCGCCGTGATGCTCAGCTACTTCGTGCCGCCGGGCACCAACTTCGACCTGCTGGTCCGCATGCTGATCATGGTCACGCTGTTCGCCTCGGGCTACATGGCCGAGGTCATCCGCGGCGGCCTGCAGGCGATCCCCAATGGGCAGTACGAGGCGGCCAATTCCATGGGGCTCAAGTACTGGCAGTCCATGCGCCTGGTCATCCTGCCGCAGGCCTTGAAGATCGCCATCCCCGGCATCGTCAACACCTTCATCGCCCTCTACAAGGACACGACCCTGGTCATCGTAATCGGCCGGCTCGACATCCTGGGCATCGGACGGTCATCGTTGGCCGACAGCAAGTGGCAGGGCCTCTCGACCGAGGTCTATGTCTTCGTCGCCATCTTCTTCTTCATCAGCTGCTTCCTCATGTCGCGGTACTCCCTGTACCTCGAGAAGAAGCTGCATACGGGTCATTA
>JGI25321J39296_1001946_pt1 | contig 10620 bp, 8 predicted proteins | sample AutmiccommuBRH23_FD_39296 | JGI IMG/M metagenome (IMG submission 39296)
GACCTTGGCCACCTGGCCGTTGCCGGCTGCACCGCAGTGCACGATGTTCTTGCCCATGGCCGCGAGGATCGGCTGCGCACGGTCGAAGTCCGCGTCGCTGCCACCGACCATGAAGGTCAGGGTGCCGGCTGCTGCACCGCCGGTGCCGCCGGAGACCGGTGCGTCGAGCATCGGGTTGCCATGCTCGGCGGCGGCCTTGGCCACTTCGCGGGCACTGTGCGGATCGATGGTCGAACAGTCGATCAGCATCACACCCGCGCGGCTGTGGGCGATCAGGCCGTTCGCGCCCAGGTACACGCTCTTCACATGGGCTGCGGCCGGCAGCATGGTGATGATCAGCTCGGCGTTGCCCTGGGCGATGGCGGTCGGAGAGTCGACCGGAAGCGCGCCGGCGCCGACCAGGTTTTCGACGGCCGCGGCGTTGAGGTCGAAAACGCTGAGCTGGTGGCCTGCCTTGAGCAGGTTGTGGGCCATGGGCGCGCCCATGTTGCCGAGACCAATGAATCCGATATGCATGGCGTGTTTCCTCTTCTTGTTATGGCCAGATGCGGCTTAGCGATTGGTGAACTCAGGCTTGCGCTTCTCGCTGAACGCGGCCATGCCTTCCTTCTGGTCGGCAGTGGCGAACACCGCGTGGAACACACGACGCTCGAAGCGGATGCCTTCGGCCAGCGTGGTTTCGAAGGCGCGATTGACGCTTTCCTTGATCATCATGGTGGCCGGCAGGGATTTCTCGGCGATCACGCGGGCGGCCTTGAGAGTTTCCTCCAGCAGGCTTTCGGCTGGGAACACACGGGCGACGAGGCCGGCGCGCTCGGCTTCGGCGGCGTCCATCTGGCGGCCAGTCAGGCACATGTCCATGGCCTTGGCTTTGCCCACTGCACGGGTCAGACGCTGGGTGCCGCCGATGCCCGGCAGCACACCGAGGTTGACTTCCGGTTGGCCAAAACGCGCGTTGTCGCCAGCAAAGATCATGTCGCAGAGCAATGCCAGCTCGCAGCCGCCGCCCAGGGCGTAACCGGCGACGGCGGCAATCAGCGGCTTGCGGCGCGTGGCGATGCGGTCGGCTTCGGCGAACAGGTCATCGAGATAGACCTGCGGGTAGGACAGCTCGGCCATTTCCTTGATGTCGGCGCCGGCGGCGAACGCCTTGGGCGAGCCGGTGAGCACGATGCAGCCGATCTGCGGATCGGCCTCGAGCTGGCCCAGGGCCTGGTTCAGTTCGCTGATCAGTTGGGCGTTGAGCGCGTTGAGCGCCTGCGGCCGGTTGAGGGTGATCAGCGCGACGCGCTCCTGGATGTCGACGAGCAGGGTTTCGAATGTCATTTCAGCGTCCTTGAGGGCCGGCGCGTCCGCCGGCCCGGTGGGTGATGTCACTTCAGGTTGATGGTGGTGTTGACCGGGCCGCCGACCTCGTTTTCATCGAACCAGCGCTCGGTGATGGTCTTGGTCTGGGTGTAGAACTGCACCACCTGCTTGCCGTAGGGGCCGAGGTCGCCGAGCTTGGAAGCGCGCGAACCGGTGAAGGAGAACATTGGCACCGGCACTGGGATCGGTACGTTGATGCCGACCTGACCCACGTCGATCTCTTCCTGGAAGTGCCGCGCCGCCGCGCCAGAGCGGGTGAAGATGGCGGTGCCGTTGCCGTTGGGGTTGGCGTTGATCAGCGCGATGGCTTCGTCCATGGTCGCCGCCGCCATCACGCAAAGTACTGGGCCGAAGATTTCTTCCTGGTAGATGCTCATCTCGCGGGTAACGCCGGAGAAGATCGTCGGGCCGACGAAGTTGCCCTTTTCGTAGCCGCTGACGCTCGGGTTGCGGCCGTCCAGCTCCAGCTTGGCGCCTTCGCGTACGCCGCGTTCGATCAGCCCGCTGACGCGATCCAGCGCCGCGCAGGAAACCAGCGGACCGACATCGGTGCCGGCCTCGACACCGGCGTTGACCTTGAGGGTCTGCGCCTTGGCTACCAGATCGGGAATCCAGGCCTGCGCTTCACCCACCAGCACCACCACCGACAGCGCCATGCAGCGCTGGCCGGCCGCACCGAAAGCGGCACCGGCGAGGTTGTTGAGGGTCTGTTCCTTGTGCGCATCGGGCAGCACGATGGCGTGGTTCTTCGCGCCCATCATGCACTGCACGCGCTTGCCGGCCTGGCTGGCGCGGTTGTAGACATGGGTGCCGACCCTGGTCGAGCCAACGAAGGACACCGCCTTGATATCCGGGTGGTCGCAGATCGCGTTCACCNCGTCCGGCCCGCCGTGCACCACGTTGAGCACGCCCGGNGGCACGCCNGCTTCCAGCGCCAGTTCGCACAGGCGCATGGTGACCATCGGGTCCTGNTCGGACGGCTTGAGGACGAAGGTGTTACCGGTGGCGATGGCCATCGGGAACATCCACAGCGGGATCATGGCCGGGAAGTTGAACGGGGTGATGCCGGCGCAGACGCCCAGCGGCTGCAGCAGGGTATAGGTATCGACGCCCGCGGCGACGTTGTTGGCCAGCTCGCCGAGCTGCAGGTTGCCGATACCGGCGGCGTGCTCGACCACTTCCAGGCCGCGGAACACGTCGCCCTCGGCATCAGCCAGGGTCTTGCCCTGTTCGGCGGTGAGGATCGCCGCCAGCTCCTTCATGTTCTCGCGGATCAGCTGCTGGTACTTGAGGAAGATGCGCGCNCGCGCNCCGATCGGTGTCTTGCGCCAGGTCTTGAAGGCTTTCTGGCCGCTGGCGACGGCGCGGTCGATTTCCTCGGNAGTCGCAAAAGGCACGCGCGCCAGGACTTCCTGGGTCGCNGGGTTGACGACATCNCGCCAGTCCTGGNTGGTCGATTCGATAAATTCACCGTCGATCAGCAATTTGACGGTAGGAATGGAGCTGGACGTTGTCATAAGGCTCTCCGCCTGAGAAGGCACTGTTGTTGTTATGGCTCGCGGACGGCTGCGACCAGTTGCACCGAATGTAGCAATGCAAAAAACCACATTACAATGCGATCGACTGCAGAGTCGTTCTGCATAAATGCACAGGAGCTAATGGAGGCTTCAACCATGGACTGGGACAATCTGCGCTATTTTCTCGAGGTCGCCCGAGCGGGGCGGCTGACGACCGCGGCGCGCCGGCTTGCTGTCGACCACACCACCGTGTCCCGTCGCTTGCAGGCGCTGGAAAAAAGCATGGGCCTGCAGCTCTTCCTACGTGAGCCCGGCGGTTACAGGCTCACCGAAGCCGGGCGCAATCTGCTACCGCGAGTGGAAGCGATGGAAAGCGCCAGCGTGGCCATCGAGCATTCGTTGCCGAGCATGGGTGATGGCCTTTCCGGGCAGGTACGTATCGGCGCGACGGAGGGTTACGGCACGGTGATGCTTGCCGGCCAACTAACTGGGCTCAGCCGGCGCTATCCGCACCTGAACATCGACCTGCTGGCGCTGCCGCGGGCGGTGCGCCTGTCGCGCCACGAGGCGGACATCGTCATTACCCTGGAACGCCCGGAGCGTGGACCGTTCATCATCACCCGGCTCACCGACTACGTGCTGCGGCTGTATGCGTCGCCGGCGTATCTCGACGAACACCCGCCGATCCGCAGCCGCGAGGACCTGGCCGCGCATCGCTTCGTCAGCTACGTGGATGACCTGCTGTTCAGCAAGGAGCTGCTGTTTCTCGATGGCATCGCCGACGCCCGCTCCATCGGCCTGCGCAGCACCAGCCTGCTGGCGCAGCAGGAAGCAGTGGCGATGGGGGCGGGGATTGCGATCCTGCCGGCTTTTTCCGCCGACGCCGATCCACGGCTGCGACTGCTGCTGCCGGAGGAGGTCAGCTTTACCCGCACCTTCTGGATGCTGATGCCGATCGAGTTCAAGGACCTGGCGCGCATGCGCACGACCTGGGATTACCTGAAGGAAATGGCGCAGCAGAATCAGGACCGATTGTTGGGCCAGTAGTTATCGATGATTGACCGCATTGCAGCCACGGCGCCGCTAGAGCGCCGTGAGGTTTGCGCTTTTGCCGCTTGTAGAGGCGGTTAGCGAGCAGCGCATCATCGAGGCGCTGCCCGGCCGATCAGACGCGCGGCGTGGTGCGGCTTTCGTTGCCCATGGGGGTGGAGTCCGGCATCTGTACGCTGGTATCGGTGAAGTCCGAACTGTGCACTTCGGAATCCATCGGCATATGGCTGTAGCGCTGGCTCGGCAGCGCCGGCTTGCTTTCCATCTCCGCGAGCATGCGCTTGGCCTCGCAACGACCGCTGATACCACGAGCCAGCGCCATACCGCCCATGGCCAGCTCGGCGATCCCGATCAATCCGCCACGGCGTAGCCCCTTGCCCATCATCACCAGGCCGCCCGCCAGCGACGCGGCGCGCTCCCAGCCGTGGACGTTCTGTGGGGCGGTTTTGTCGAACATTTGCTTGATCATGACGCGGCATCCTCTATGCGGGTGGTTTATAGATGACTGCGGCGTGCGGGTAGCGTTCCGGTCGCAGGGGCCGCGCAAGACCAACGTCAGAATTTACGGTTTTTTTACGCCCCCTGACCGGTAACACAATCGAATCTTTACGCCGGCTGCCTCGAGACTCCGTACACGCATTGACGCGTCATACGGAGCATTAGCCATGACTATCCTCGACGGGCTCGCACTGGGCCTGGCCATCCTTCTTTTCCTCTATCTGCTGGCTGCGCTGTTGCGCGCCGAACGTAGTTAGGAGGCCGCATGCACGCCAACGACTACTGGCTGATCGCGGCGTTCTTCATCCTCGTGCTGGCGCCAGCACCCTGGCTTGGCCGCTATCTGTACCGTGCAATGGAGGGCGAACGTACCTGGCTGACGCCTGTATTCCAGCCGGTCGAGCGGCTGTGTTATCGCATTGCCGGTATTGATCAGGAAGGCGAACAGAACTGGATGAGCTACTGCCTGGCACTGCTCGGACTAACTGCGTTCAGCCTCCTGGGTTTGCTTGCAATGCTGATGCTGCAAGGGCAGCTCCCGCTGAATCCGCAGGAGCTGCCCGGGCTCGAATGGCACCTGGCGCTGAACACCGCGGTGAGCTTTGTCACCAACACCAACTGGCAGGCCTATAGCGGTGAGGCGCAGCTCAGCTACTTCAGCCAGATGCTGGGTCTGGGTGTGCAGAACTTCGTCAGCCCGGCGGTCGGTCTCGCGGTGCTGGTGGTGTTCTGCCGCGCACTGTCGCGCCGCAACGCGGGTGCAGTCGGCAATTTCTGGGTCGATATGACCCGCGCGGTACTTTACGGACTGTTGCCGTTCAGCCTGATCCTNGCGCTGCTGCTGGTGTGGCAGGGCGTGCCACAAAGCCTGGCGGAATACGTCCCGGTGGTGACGCTGCAGGGCGGCGAGCAGAGCATTCCACTGGGGCCGGCAGCCAGCCAGATCGCGATCAAACAGCTGGGCACCAACGGCGGCGGCTTCTTCGGTGTCAATTCGGCGCACCCGTTCGAGAACCCGACAGCCTGGAGCAACCTCCTCGAGGTGGCTTCGATCCTGCTGCTGCCAGCCGCACTGGTATTCATGTTTGGCCACTACGTACGCGACCTTCGGCAGAGCAGGGCGATTCTGGCCTGCATGCTGGTGCTGTTCTCACTCGGTCTGGGCACGACCCTGCTCGCCGAGCATCAACCCAACCCTGCGTTTGTCGGTATTGCCGTGGAACAGACGGGGCCGCTGGAGGGCAAGGAAAGCCGTCTGGGCATTGCTGCCTCGGCGCTATGGGCCACCGTGACCAGCGCGGCTTCGAACGGCTCGGTCAATGCCATGCATGACAGTTTCAGCCCCCTTGGCGGCATGGTGCCGATGTTCAACATGATGCTTGGCGAGATCGTGTTCGGCGGTGTCGGTGCAGGCTTGTACGGCATGCTGCTGTTCGTGCTGGTCACGGTATTCCTGGCGGGCCTGATGATCGGACGCACACCCGAGTACCTGGGCAAGAAGCTCGAAGCGCGCGAGGTCCGCTTGCTGGTGGCGTCTCTGCTGGTGATGCCGGTGGGTGTGCTGGTGCTGGCTGCGCTCGGTGTGAGCTTGCCGGGACCCGCTGCCTCGATCACCAATCCTGGCCCTCATGGGCTGAGCCAGATCCTGTATGCCTACACATCGGGTACCGGCAATAACGGCTCGGCCTTCGCCGGCTTTGGCGCCGGCACGACCTATCACAACCTGATGATCGCGCTCGCCATGCTGCTGGGGCGCTTCGGCTTCATCCTGCCGGTGCTGGCGATTGCCGGCAGTTTGGCGGCGAAGAACCGCGCACCGCTCGATGCCAACAGCTTCCCCACCCACGGACCGCTGTTCGTGACGCTGTTGACCCTGGTGATCCTCCTGGTCGGCGGTCTGACATTCCTGCCGGCCCTCGCGCTCGGCCCGCTCGCCGAACACTTCGTCCTGCTGCAAGGCTTCTGAGGAGCGTCATGATGAACGTCCGTCAAACGGCACTCGAAAGTGCCGAGCAACAACCTGCTACATCCTTTGCTGCGCTGTGCAAGCCGGCGCTGTTGCAGGCCCTGGTCAAGCTAGACCCACGCCGGCTCGCCCGATCTCCGGTGATGCTGGTGGTCGAGCTCGCCGCTGTAGCGACCACATTGCTGTGTTTCCTGCCAGATGCTGCGGTCGGTCGCCCGGTGGCAATACAGATAGCGCTATGGCTGTGGTTCACCGTGCTATTTGCCAACTTTGCCGAAGCGCTTGCCGAAGGGCGCGGCAAGGCACGGGCGGATAGCCTCAAGGCAGGCGTGCAGGGACTCGAGGCGCGACTGCGAGATGACGATGGCAATTACCGCCAGGTGGCGGCGAGCAGCCTGCGTCGCGGTGATGTGGTAAGAGTCGAGGTCGGCGAACTTATTCCCGGCGATGGCGAAGTCATCGAAGGCATCGCGGCCGTCAACGAGGCGGCGATCACCGGGGAGTCTGCACCGGTGATCCGCGAGTCGGGAGGGGATCGCTCGGCCGTCACGGGCAATACCCGCGTAGTGTCCGATTGGCTGCTGGTGCGCATCAGCAGCGATCCGGGCGAATCCACACTGGATCGAATGATCGCCCTGGTCGAGGGAGCCAAGCGGCAGAAAACGCCCAATGAGGTCGCGCTGGACGTCCTGTTGATCGGGCTGACGCTGATCTTTCTCGTGGTGGTTGCCACGCTGCAGCCATTCGCCCGCTTCGCTGGTGGCGATCTGCCACTGGTCTTTCTGGTCGCGCTGCTGGTGACATTGATTCCGACGACGATCGGCGGGCTGTTGTCGGCGATCGGCATCGCCGGCATGGATCGTCTGGTGCGGCTCAATGTGATCGCCAAATCGGGCCGGGCAGTGGAGGCGGCGGGCGACGTCCAGGTGCTGTTATTGGACAAGACCGGCACCATCACTTTCGGCAACCGGCGCTGCAGCGCGATGGTGAAGGCACCCGGCATTTCTACCACCGAGCTGTCGTATGCGGCATTGCTCTCTTCGCTGGCGGACGATACGGCCGAAGGCAAATCCATCGTTGAATACCTGCGTGCCCTGTCGCCCATGGCAGAGCCGTCCACACAGAACGTCAGCAATATTCCATTCAGCGCCGAAACACGTTTATCCGGTGCCGATCATCAGGGTCGCCGCTATCGCAAGGGCGCGGTAGACGCTGTGCTTGACCATCTCGGCATGACGCGCGAGCAGGTTCCGCCGGTACTGGCACGTGAGGTGGAAAAGATCGCTCAGAGTGGTGGCACGCCTTTGCTGGTATGCGCCGATGACCATTTGTTGGGCGCCATCCACCTCAAGGATGTCGTGAAACCCGGCATACGCGAGCGCTTCGCCGAGCTGCGCCAGCTGGGCATACGTACGGTGATGGTTACCGGGGACAACCCGCTGACCGCAGCCGCGATTGCAGCCGAGGCTGGGGTCGACGACCTGATTGCCGAAGCGACGCCGCAGAAGAAATTGCAGCGCATTCGTCAGGAGCAGGCCGAGGGCAAGATGGTCGCCATGTGCGGCGATGGCGCCAACGATGCGCCAGCGCTGGCGCAGGCCGATGTCGGCATGGCAATGAACGACGGCACCCAGGCTGCGCGGGAGGCGGCGAATCTGGTCGATCTGGACTCCGATCCGACCAAGCTGCTCGACGTGGTTCAGGTAGGCAAGCAGCTGCTGGTGACACGGGGTGCGTTGACGACCTTTTCGATCGCCAACGACGTGGCGAAGTACTTCGCCATCCTGCCGGCATTGTTCATCGGCATCTATCCGCAGCTCTCGGCACTGAACCTGATGCAGCTGCACAGCCCGGAGAGCGCAATCCTGTCAGCGATCGTGTTCAACGCGCTGATCATCGTCGTCCTGATCCCACTGGCGCTGCGTGGCGTGCGCATCAAGGCGGCCGACGCAGCCAGCCTGCTACGGCGCAACCTGTTGCTTTACGGACTGGGCGGGCTGCTGGCGCCGTTCGTTGGGATCAAGCTGATCGATCTGCTACTGACCGCGACTGGTCTGGTCTGAATCCTGCCGCGCCAACGTGGCGCGGCTTCTGGAGATGAAAAGATGCTCAAACAAATTCGTCCGGCTTTCGTCCTGCTGGTCCTGATGACCGTCATCACAGGGGGCGCTTATCCGCTGCTGGTCACGGCTGTGGCACAGCTGGCCTTTGCCGAGCAAGCCAACGGCAGCCTGGTTCGTGATGCCAGCGGGCAGGTGCGTGGCAGCAGCCTGCTGGCCCAGCGTTTCGAAGGTGCGCAGTGGTTCCATCCACGCCCGTCGACGGGGGGCTACGAGACGGTGGCCAGTGGCGCCAGCAACCTGGCACCAAGCAACCCGGAACTGGCGGATCAGGTCCGTGCGCGGGTAATCGAGTGGGCTGGCAGCCCTACGAAACCGGTGCCCATGGAGTTGGTGACGACTTCGGCCAGTGGGCTGGACCCGCACCTGACCCTGGCTGCGGCCCGCTTCCAGGCGTCACTGGTGGCGGCCGCTCGGGGCATCCAGCCCGAGCGTGTGGAGCGCTTGCTGCTCGAGCACCTGGAAGCCCCTCTGGTGGGGCCCGCCGTAGTAAACGTGCTGGCTCTGAATCTTGCATTGGCTGACAATCGCTTGCCTGCCCCCAGCGAGTGACCTGAATGAGCGATGCCCTGCGCGCGGATGCGCTGCTCGACGATGTTCCAAGGGAAGGCCGTGGGCGTCTCAAGGTTTTCCTCGGAGCCGCGCCCGGCGTCGGCAAGACCTATGCGATGCTGCAGGCCGCACAGCGCCAAAAACGGCTTGGGTGCGACCTGCGTGTGGGTGTGGTCGAAACCCACGGCAGGGCTGAAACCGAAGCGATGCTCGTTGGCCTGCCCGAGCAGCCGCTGATCCGCAGCGAGTATCGTGGCATCACCCTGGCCGAGATGGACCTCGATGGGCTGCTGGCGGCGCGGCCGCGTGTGGTGCTGGTGGATGAACTGGCCCATAGCAACGCCCCCGGCAGCCGCCACAGCAAACGTTGGCAGGACGTGCTGGAACTGCTCGAAGCAGGCATCGACGTCTATACCACGGTCAATGTCCAGCATCTGGAAAGCCTGAACGATCAGGTCCGTGCGATCACCGGGATACAGGTGCGGGAAACCGTGCCCGACTGGATCCTGCAGGAAGCGGACGACATCCTGCTGATCGACCTGCCGCCGCGCGAACTGCTGGAACGCTTGCGCGAAGGCAAGGTTTACGTGCCCGATCAGGCCAGGGCGGCCATCGATGCATTCTTCACGCAGACCAACCTGACGGCCTTGCGTGAGCTGGCTATGCAGACTGCCGCCGCGCGGGTCGATGCCGAGCTGAACCGGCGTTATCGCTTGCAGGGTCAGTCGGCGCCGGCCGTTCGTGGTCGCCTGCTGGTCGGTATCCACGGTAACGATGCTGCCGAAGGGCTGGTCCGGCATGCCGCGCGCGTTGCGGAGCGCAGGCACCTGCCGTGGTCGGTCGTGTATGTGAACACCGGGGCGAGTCGCGGCGAGACAGAGCTCGCTCATCTGCAAGCGGCTCAGCAGCTGGCAGAGCGGCTGGGCGGCGAGGTGGTGGAGCTGCGCGGGGAACGGGTGGCGCGAACACTGATCGACCACGCATACGAGCGCCGCGCTACGTTGCTCCTGGTCGGGCGTAGCGGCGCACGACGGGGCCTGAAACGGGTGTTCATGCGTTCGGTCGCCGAGCAGCTCATCGCGGCAGGTCAGGGGCTGGAAGTCAGTATTCTCGACCAGCAGCGCACGCCCTCGCGCAGGATCGGCGAGGCGAGNCGGTCGGCGGACTGGCGCAACTACATGTTGGCGCTGCTGGCGACCCTGGTGGCGACCGGGGCCGCGCTGGTGCTGTCGCGCTACCTCGCGCTACCCAACATCTCTCTGGTTTTCCTCGCAGCGGTGCTGGTCGTGGCTGTGCGCAGTAGCCTTGGCCCGGCGCTGGCGTGCGCGGGATTTTCGTTTCTTTTTTACGACTTTCTGTTCATCCCGCCGACCTTCACCTTTATCGTGGCGCGTCAGGAAGATGTGCTGACGCTGTTGTTCTTTCTGTTGATGGCAGTCCTGGCCGGCAATCTCGCCAGTCGCCAGCGCCGCCAGCTGCAGTCCCTGCGTCAGGCTCAAGCGCAGACCACGGCGCTGCTCGACCTTTCCCGGCGACTCAGCGCTGCGAC
>JGI25321J39296_1001949_pt1 | contig 10607 bp, 8 predicted proteins | sample AutmiccommuBRH23_FD_39296 | JGI IMG/M metagenome (IMG submission 39296)
TTCGGCGGCATCCGCGTGCGCATGGTCGACTACACCCCGGGATATCTGGCCGACCACTGGTGCGTCAAAGGCCACATTCTGTTCTGCCTCGCGGGCGAACTGCACACGGAACTGGAGGACGGACGAACCTTCGTGCTGACGCCCGGGATGAGTTATCAGGTCGCCGACAACGCGGAACCACATCGGTCATCGACCGCGACCGGCGCCACGCTTTTCATCGTCGATTGAGTCAGCCCGCAACCTTGGCCTTGATGCAGGCGTCCAGGTCGGTCAGGTCCGGGTCCTCGACACCGAGGGCTTCCAGGGTCTCCAGCAGGCGAACCAGATAGTCGTGATTGGTGCCGTAGCGGCCCACGGCCTTGCACATGATCTCGGCCATGGTTTCCCTGGGCAGGGGCGGCACGAAATGGGGATGGTCGGGAATCGCGACGAAGGTCATCACCTGGACCGGGCCGTCGAGGCTTTGCGCCGTGATCCAGGTCGGCCGGTAGACGCCGGAATTTTGTTCCCGGTCCCACAAGCGCTTGAGATCTTCCGCCAACACGTCTTCGTCCAGTTCCAGAACCAGCCCCTTACAGGCCTGCCCCGGTTCCGGCACCAGGCAGAGGCCCAGGCCCGGCCGATCGTCGGTGCCGCGCGCCCGGGTCGACCAGATCTGGAAGCGGCGCTGATGGTCGTGGACCGTCGCCGCGAAGGTCGCGGCGACGCAGCATTCCGGATTCCACATGAGCGAGCCGAAGGCGAACACCCGGAACGGCTCGCCCTGGGGGCGTTCGTCCAGGATGCGTTCGATCCCCGCCGCCTTCTGTTCCGGGGTCAACTTGATCTTGGGGCCGCGGTTGGCCCAGGGGTCGGCGCCGCCGTCGGTCATAGTTCGCCCGCGTTTTCCTTGGTGCGATGGAAATGGATGCCGGGGGCGTTCTCCTGGGTGTGGTTGAGGTGCCAGGCGTTGCGCGCCATGAACACGGGCGTGCCCTCGTGATCCTCGGCCATGCTGGTGCGGTTGGCGTCCATGAAGGCCTTCATGGCCTGCGGCGTGTCGGCATCGATCCAGCGCGCGGTGTACAGCTCCGTCGGCTCGAAATGCACGGGCACGTCGTATTCCGTGCGGATGCGGTCGGCCAGCACGTCGAATTGCAGGCCGCCGACCACGCCGACGATCCAGTCCGCACCCATGGTCGGCTTGAACACCCGACCGACGCCCTCTTCCGCCAANTGCTGCAGCGCCTTGCCCAGATGCTTGGCGCGCATGGGGTCCGCCGGGCGGACCTTTTGCAGNAGTTCCGGCGCGAAGTTGGGGATGCCGGTGAACACCAGGTCCTCGCCCTCGGTCAGGGCGTCGCCGATGCGCAGGTTGCCGTGGTTGGGGATGCCGATGATGTCGCCGGCCCAGGCTTCCTCGGCCAGTTCGCGGTCCTGGGCCAGGAACAACACGGGGTTGTGGATGGTCAGGATCTTTTGCGTGCGCACATGCTTCATCTTCATGCCGCGCGTGAACTTGCCCGAACAAATGCGCACGAAGGCGATGCGGTCGCGGTGCTTGGGGTCCATGTTGGCCTGGATCTTGAACACGAAACCGGTGACCTTGGGTTCCGCCGGATCGACGTCGCGGTCGCGGGTATGCTGACGGCGCGGCGGCGGGGCCAGTTCGCCCAGGCCCTGCAACACCTCGCGCACCCCGAAGTTATTCAAGGCACTGCCGAAATAGACCGGCGTCATGTGGCCCTCGCGGTAGGCGTTGAGATCAAATTCCGGCAGCAGACCGCGCGCCATGTCGATCTCGTCTCGCAGTTGCTTGACCGCATGTTCCGGCAGCAGGGCGTCGAGGCGCGGATCGTCGAGCCCCTCGCAGGCCTCACCCTCGTCCGGTTTCTCGCCCTTGGAGCGTTCCATCAGGACCAGGCGGTCCTTGAACAGGTCGTAGCAGCCGAGGAAGTTGCGGCCCATGCCGATGGGCCAGCTGGCCGGCGTGACGTCCAGCGCCAGGGCCTGTTCGACCTCGTCCATCAGATCGAAGGGATCGCGGGCCTCGCGGTCCATCTTGTTGATGAAGGTGATGATCGGCACGTTGCGCAGGCGGCAGACCTCGAACAGCTTGCGCGTCTGGGCCTCGATCCCCTTGGCCGCGTCGATCACCATGACGGCGGAATCGACGGCGGTCAGCGTGCGGTAGGTATCTTCGGAAAAGTCCTCGTGGCCGGGCGTATCCAGCAGGTTGAAGGTCTTTTCCTGGTAGTCGAAGGTCATGACAGACGACGCGACCGAGATGCCGCGTTCGCGTTCCACCTTCATCCAGTCGGAGCGCGCACGGCGGCGTTCGCCCCGCGCCTTGACGGCGCCGGCCTCTTGGATGGCGCCGCCGAACAGCAAAAGCTTTTCCGTCAGCGTGGTCTTACCGGCGTCGGGNTGCGAGATGATGGCGAAGGTCCGGCGGCGGGCCACCGAGGGGGGCAGTTTGGGTTCGGTCGTCATGGGCCGTGTTTTATCCCAAGTCGCCGAATTCCACTAGAAATCCTTGGCGTCATGGGCTGATTTTTCTAAGCTGAACATTAGGAAATCCGCCCGGCACCGGGCGGCACGAAAAAGGGGAACAATCAAGATGACGGCAGACGATGAACGCCGCAAGGAATCGGACCGGCGCGGCGACGACCGCCGCGCACAGGAACGGCGCGACGGCGACCGCCGTCAGGCCGAAAACGGCCCGCCCCCGGGCCAGGACGACCGCCGCCAGGAAGAGCGCCGGGCGGCCCCTCGGCGCAGCGCGCCCCGGCGCACGGGGCCCCGGCGCGATTGACCCGATCCGCCCCCGGCCTTAACCCAGGTGGCGCCACCAGGATTTCTGGTTGATGGAAAACACGGGCTGGTAATGGCGGATCGATGACGCCTTGACCACCGTGCCGATCTGATTGTCGAGCACCAGCGGTATGCGCTCCCCGGACTTGGCCGTCATGTAGACGACCAGGATGGCGTGCCCGACCTTCAGGTTCAGGTCCTTCACCGCAACCACGCGCAGGTCGTTGTCGTCCCACCCCAGCATGCGCAGGGACAGGTACTTCATGATCGCGTAGTCCTCGCAATCGCCGAACCGGGCCATGAATTCCTGCGGCGTCGCCCAGTAATCGTTCTGGCCCCAGTTGCTCTTGTCCTGAACGTAGGTCGCCTTGTTCATGCGTTCGTTGACCTGACGCAACTGGTCCAGCTTGTTCAAGCCCTTGACGCTTTTCAGGAATTCGATCCAATCCGAATTGCCGCAGATCTGCATCTGCCCCGGACCGGGATAGCATTTCACCGGCTGGTTGCTTTTCCGGGCCTGGCTGAAGCGTTCAAGCGCCCCCAGCCATTTGGTGAAGGCCTTGAGGTCGTCGGACTGAACTTCGGTGGTGTTGAAGAAGCTGGGCTGCGGCGAGGCGCTGAGCGCACCCACGGGCAGGGCCGCGACGGCGGTCATCGCGAAAAGCAGGACACCAATGCAGCGTAGGATATTCACCGTCTTTTTCCACCCGGCATCCGTTGCGGGACCGGCGCCGACTATATCGCGTCGCGCCCACCCGGCCAACTTGGACGGCGCAAAGCATAACCCTTTGCCGGGGCGCGCCGCCGTGATCCCGCTCACATGCGCGGAAAACGGCTTTGCCGCAAGGGGTTAAGTCTCTAATATGCCCCGAACGCGCGAGAGAAACCGCCCGTTGGGGAGCACCATGGCGGAAGCAGCCGAAAACAAGCCGACCGATACCGAAACGCCTGCGGGCGAACCCAAGCCGAAGAAGGCAAGGCGCGAATTNAACAAGGTCGCGCTGGCCATCCTGGCGGTGGCCGCCCTGGCGATCGCGGTTTCCATCTATTTCACCCTGCAGTTCATCGACAAGGAACGCGACCGCGACCGCCTGAACTGGCAGGTCCGCCTGGGTATCGTCGCCGATTTCCGNGCCGCNGCNGTCAACCAGTGGGTCGAGGAACAGTTCGGCCATATGCGTGAACTGACGCAGAACGCCTCGCTGCAGCTCTACCTGTCCGAAGCCTCCGCCGGCGCCAAGAAGGGTGCCGCAGCCCCCGCCGGACAAGGCGGCGGCGTGACCGCCATCCCGTCCCTTGATTCCCTGGGCAGCGAACTGGGTTCGGCCTTGTCGTCGGAATTGACCGAGGGCAAGGACAAGGCCCCGGTTGAGGCGGCGCCGGAACCGCCCGCCACCGCCGCCGACCCNCTGGATGCCCTCGATTCGAATGCCAGCAGTTCGGCCTCCGTCGGTTTCCTGCGCAACCTGCTGATCGCCACGGCCGAACGTTCCGGTTTCAAGGCGCCGCCGCCCGTGGGCGAGATCGCCGCCAACATCGAACGCCCGGGCGTCGCCGGCATCGGCCTGATCGACACCAACCTGAACGCCATCGTCTCGACCCCCGACATGCCGCCCCTGAACAAGCGCATCCGCGATGCCGCGCGTCAGGCCCTGCAAGGCGATCCGGCGGTCATCGACATCTTCAAGGGCCCGACCAACGAGCCGACCATGGGGTTCGTGCTGCCGATCTTCAAGTTGCAGGAAGGCGCCGGCGCCAAGGCCATCGGCGCCGTCATCGGCATCAAGATCGTCGACGAAGATCTGTTCAAGCGCCTGAAACAGCCGGGCGAACTGTCCAAGACCTCGGAAAGCTTCATCGCCCGCAAGGTCGGCAACACGGTCGAATACCTGACNCCGCTGGCCGACGGCACCAAGGCCTTCGAACGCCAGATGGCNATGGATACGCCCGATCTGGCCGCCGCCTATGCGCTTGAAAAAACGGGCGGATTCGCTCAGAAACGCGATTACGCGGGCACCGAGGTCCTCGTTACCTCACGCGCCATCGCCAACGTGCCGAGCTGGGTTCTGGTCCGCAAGGTGACGACCGAGGAAGCCCTGGCGTCCACGGAAACCCGCCTGCGCACGACCCTGATCGTGCTGCTGCTGATCATCGGCGGCGTTTCGGTATCGTTCTTCGCCGTCTGGGCCCATGGGGCGTCGGTGCGCGCCAAACAGGCCATGGCCGACATGAAGGTGGCGCTCGAGCGNTTNTCNAACATGTCCAAGTTCATGAAGGTGGTGACCGACAGCCAGCCGACGGAGATCGTCGCCGTCGACGGCAACACCACCTATACCTTCGCCAACGCCCCGGCGGCCCNCGCGGCCGGGATCAGCGCCGAGGACATGATGGGCAAGTCCATGGCCAGCGTCATGGGCCCGGTCAAGGCGCAGCGCCTGGCCGAAATCAACAACGGCGTCCTGCGTACCTTCGAACGCGAACAGCATATCTCCACCTTCACGGACCCNGACGCGGACCCGAANGACCTGGACGCCATNCACGTCATCAAGTCGGACCATATCCCGCTGCGCGGCGACCGCGACTATCCGCCGGGCGTGCTGATGGTGCTGGAGGACATTTCCGAACTGTCCCGCGAACGGCGCCGGTCGGAGCGCATGATGCGGCAGCTGATCGACACCCTGGTCAGCGTGGTCGACCGCCGCGACCCCTATTCCGCCAACCATTCGACCCGCACGGCCGAGGTCGCCCGCGAGATCGCCGAGGAAATGGGCCTGAGTGAACTGGAGGTCCGCACCGTCGATATCGCCGGNAGCCTGATGAACCTGGGCAAGATTTTCGTGCCGCCCGAGGTCCTGACCAAGACCGGCAACCTGACGGACGCGGAACGGGAGCTTCTGGCCTCCACCTACCTTGTCACCGCCGACCTGCTGAAGGACGTCACCTTCGAAGGCCCGGTGGTCAAGACCGTGCTGCACATGGGCGAGCATTGGGACGGCACCGGCCGCTTCCACATTTCCGGCGACCGCATCATCCCGACGGCGCAGGTCCTGGCCGTCGCCAACGCCTTCGTCGGCATGGCCAGCGCCCGCGCCTGGCGCCCGGCCATGGAATTCCGCAAGGTCATCGACATCCTGATGCAGGAAACGGGCAGCAAGTTCGACCATCGCCCGGTCAGCGCGCTGATGAACTTCCTGGAAAACCGCGGCGGCATGGACAAGTGGGCGCACTTCCGCGATCCGCCGGCCTCGGACAAACCGGACCTGTAGAAGNCNCATGACCCAAGAAAAGAGGCCGGACGCATGATGCGCCCGGCCTTTTCAGTTACCTGATCTAAGAGGGGTGTGGTCAGGTGTCGTCGATGTTCACGGTGAACCCGTCGTCGGTCTGAGTCACGGAGTAGCCCTCCGATGCGTTGCCGTCGCCGTTGGTGTCGAGGTCGTTGTACTTCACGCCCTCCAGGGTCACGGACATGTCGTCCTTACCCGCNAAGGAGATCACAGCGTCACCCTCCTCGTTNTCCGAGAAGATCATATCGTTCATGTCGAACTGCTCGCCTTGGAACTCAAGCGTGTCCTGCAGCATGATGTCTTCGATGATGTCATGACCCGAGTCGGCATCGAAGATGAAGGTGTCGTTGCCCGAGCCACCGTTCAGCACGTCGTTCCCGGCGCCGCCGAACAGGATGTCGTTGCCCGAGCCGCCGTCCAGGAAGTCGTCGCCAAGGCCGCCGAACAGCTGGTCGTGGCCGGACTCACCTTCGATCTCGTCATTTCCGGAACCGCCATACAGCAGGTCGTTACCGTCGTTGCCTTCGATCTCGTCATTGCCCGAACCGCCATAGACCGTGTCATGTCCGGAACCGCCCTCGATCTCGTCGTTGCCGGAACCGCCGTAGAGGACGTCCTCACCGTCGCCGCCTTCGATGTCGTCGTTACCGGCACCGCCGTAGACCGTGTCATGGCCCGAGCCACCCGCGATCTCGTCATTGCCGGAACCGCCGTAAAGAACGTCCTGGCCGTCGTTGCCTTCGATCTCGTCGTCACCGGATCCGCCNTAGACCGTGTCATGGCCCGTGCCGCCTTCGATCTCGTCATTACCGGCACCGCCGTAGAGAATGTCCTGNCCGTCNCCGCCTTCGATCTCGTCGTTGCCGGAACCGCCCTGGATCTCGTCGTTGCCGGTGCCGCCCTCGATCTCGTCGTTGCCGGAACCGCCGAGCAACTGGTCGTTGCCGTCGCCGCCCGAAAGTTCATCGTTGCCCGAACCGCCGAAGAACGTGTCGTTGCCCCAGCTGCCGGTCAGCTCGTCGTTGCCGGCGCCGCCGTACAGCGTGTCGCCGCCGCCGCCGGTGTTGAGCTCGTCGTTCTTCGTGCTGCCGGCGATAGGTCTGGGCCTGATAGTTGCCGGTCCAGTCGTCGCTCGACGTGTCGCCACCGACCATTTCGTCGTTGTTGTTGTCCTCGCCGTCCATGTCCAGGCCGTCGAAATCTTCCTCGACGGGGACAGGCTCCGGTTCCGGTTCGGGAGCGACAACCGCCGCCGCCGCGACCACAACGGCTGCCGAAGTGGCCATGGAGTTGTTGGACTGTTCGGTCGCCGTCGCCGTGAAGGACAGGTCGAAGGCCTCGACATCGTCCTCGAACGGCACCGACAGGCTGAGGCCTTCCAGGTCGCCGCCGGACACCGTCCAGGTGCCGTCGCCGTTGTCCGTACCGGCCGACAGGCTGGCCCCATCAGGCACGCCGCCGATGGTCACGGACAGGTTTTCCGAACCATCGGCATCGGCCAGACCGGCGACGATGTCGATGGGATACTCGGCCACGTCCGGCGTGCCGCCTTGGGTTTCGAAGCTGATCGAATTGATCAGATAGTCGTTGTCACCGCTGGGGGCCGAGAACACGATCTGATCGAAGCCGCCGTCGGCACTGAGGGTCACCGGATCGTCGATCCCGTCGGTCACACCATTGACCGTGCCGGAGCCGACTTCGACGCCATCGCGGAACAGCTTGTAGGAAGCCTGTTCGCTGGAGGACAGCCAGGCGAAGGACACGTCGGCCGAGGACACATCGTCGTCGAAGGTGACGATCAGTTCTTCCGAAACGTCGTGATAATCGCTGTAACCGAGCTCGCTGCTGTCGCCCGACGCATGTCCGGCGACCCCGAAGCCGAGCGGCGAGCCGTTGGTCGACACGTTGTCGGCCGACGCTTCGGACAGCGTTCCGTTCGAGTTGATGGTGCGTGCCGCAATCGAGAACCCGGCATCGCTTTCGCCGAAGTTGGCCGTCGAAATCGTCACCGTCTCGGCGACCCCGTCCGTACCTTCGGTGACGGTCGGCGCACCGACCGTCACGCTGGTGATTGTCGGCACGTCGGCCAGGGCCGACACGTCGATATCGATCGTCGAGGTCGTGGTCGTCGTCGCCCCGCCGTTGGCTTCCGTCGAGGTGGCGGAAACCGTCAGTTCGATGTCGGCGTCCGAATTGGCGGTGGGGTCAGGGACAGGTTGTCCGGCACCACGCCGCCTTCGAAGGTGATCTCGCCGTTCTCGACCGTCAGGACCGTGTCGCCTGACTTCAGCACGGCGCCGTCCGGAATGCCCGACAGCGTCACGCTGAGGGATTCCGAGCCGTCCGTGTCGGTCAGAGCGGCGGCGATGTTGAGCGCTACCGAGACATCTTCCGTGGTCGGCGCCTGTTCCGTCACCGTCAGGGTCGGGGCGCCGGCCTCGGCGTCGTTGTCGATGTCGACGTTAAGGGTCGTTGATACCGTTTCCGAGGCACCGTCGCTTTCCGTGACCGTGGTTTCCACGCCGATCTGGAAACTTTCCAGGGGCTCGGCCACGGCCGGCGTGCCCGTAACCTCGAGGTTGTCCATCTTGTACTTTTCGTCACCCGCGGTGGTCCGGACTTCCATCTTGATGACCAGTTCGTCACCCTCGGGAATGTTATCCAGGGTGAAGGTCGTCCAGTCCTCCACGTCGCCATTCTCGGTCATCAGTTCGTGTTCGACACCATCGACCACGGCGATGACCTTGAAGTAGTCAGCGTAAGAACCGCTGGAATCCAGGTCGCCGTAGCCCTTCAGGTTGAAGGAGAACGACACGTCTTCCTGGCCCGAGATGTCGATGGCCGCGGTCGTGAAGGTGGAGATGTCACCGCCCGACGGGTTCTGGAATTCGAACCGGTCGTCGTCGGTCGCGGTGCGGTCGTCATCGCCCCAGCTGCCGCCCGTCGACGAGAACCCGTTGTCGCCCCAAGCCGCCGTCTGGCCGTCGAACGTATCGTTGAAGTTCTGCGAATAGAGGGTCTGCGGTTCGCCGCCGCCTTCGCCCTCGACCGTTTCTGGCAGGCTGATGGTCAGGCCCTCCAGATCGTCGCCGGACAGCGTCCAACTGCCCGTGCCCTCATCGAAGCTACCGTGGTTCAGGGTCGCCCCTTCGGGGATGCCCGTCAGAGTCACGCTGACCGTTTCCGATCCGTCCAGGTCCGTCAGACCGACCGAGATGTCGAGCGGCAGTTCCGTGCCCGACTGGCCGGCCGCGTCGCTGGCCGCAACCGTGAAGTCGTCGACCACGCCGGTCACGTCCACATCGAGGGTCGCCGTGTGGTCGCCGTGGCGCCGCCGTTGGCTTCCGTCGAGGTCACGGAAACGGTGATCTGGAAATCGTCATTGGAATTGGCCGCCGGGGTCACTTCCAGGTCGACCAGATCCGACAGTTCAACCGACCAGTCACCGGTGACTTCGTCGAGGGTGCCGTGGTTCAGGGTCGCCCCCGCCGGAATGCCCGACAAGGTGATCGAGGTGATTTCCTCGGATCCGTCCAGGTCGGTCAGGGCGGCGGTGATGTCGAGCGCAATCGGCGTGTCTTCCGCACCCGCGGCATCGGACACGGTCACCGTCGGCGCCGAGGCATCGTCTTCCGCCGCGACCGTCACCAACAGGTTTGCTTCGGTCGAGGAATAGCTGACCGCCCCCGTATCCGGGTCCGTGTCGGCGGCCGTGGCCGTGATCTCCAGATTGAAGTCCTCGACCGGCGCGGCGGCGGTTGTGGTTGTCCCTTCAACGGACAGGTTGTCCATTTTGTAGACTTCGTCGTCGGCCGTGGTCCGCACTTCCATCTTGATGACCAGGGAGTCGCCCTGGGGGATGTCGTCCAGGGTGATGGTCGACCAGTCGTCCAGTTCACCGTTGTGGGTCATCAGTTCATGTTCGACCCCGTCGACCACGGCGATCACCTTGAAGTAGTCGGCGGCATGACCGCCCGTCTCCATGTCGCCGTAGCCCTTCAGGTTGAAGGAGAAGGACACGTCTTCCTGGCCCGAGATGTCGATCTCGGCACTCGACCAGGTCGAAACGTCACCGCCCGTCGGATTCTGGAACTCGAACTGGTCGTTGTCGGCCGCGGTGCGATCGTCGTCGCCCCAGTTACCGCCCGTGGAGGAGAAGCCGTTGTCGCCCCAGGACGCCGTCTGGCCGTCGAACGTATCGTTGAAGTTCTGCGAATAGAGGGTCGAGGTCGTGGCTTCGCCGGACGGCAGGGTCATGGTCAAATCCTGCAGATCGTCGCCGGACAGGGTCCAGGAACCGTCGCTGTTCTTCTCGCCGCCGCTCAGCGTCACGCCTTCCGGCACGCCCGAGATGGTCACGGTCAATTCTTCCGAACCGTCCAAATCGCCAAGACTGGCCGAAATGTCGAGCGGCACGGTGGTGGCGCCTTCGTCGAATGTCGCATCGGAGACATCCAAGGCCACCGCATCGGCGGCGGCCGCCACGGCGACGTTGATCGTACCGGTGGTGGTCGAGGTATCGCCGCC
>JGI25321J39296_1001965_pt1 | contig 10555 bp, 9 predicted proteins | sample AutmiccommuBRH23_FD_39296 | JGI IMG/M metagenome (IMG submission 39296)
TATTCCCGGGATTATGACCAACCGGGGCTGCGCTTTCGCCGGCTGCAAGGGTGTGGTGCTGGGGCCGCTGAAGGACATGGTGCATATCGTCCACGGGCCTATCGGGTGTGCCTATTACAGCTGGCTGACCAGGAGGAACAAGGCCAAATCGGAGGATCCCACCCAGAATTTTTTACATTACTGTGTATCCACCGATATGCAGGAAAGCGACATCGTGTTCGGCGGCGAAAAAAAGCTGGCCAGGATGATCGATGAGGTGGTGGAAATATTGGGACCCAAAGCCATCACCATATCCGCTACCTGTCCTGTGGGACTAATCGGCGACGATATTCAGCAGGTGGCCAAGGAGGCACGGAAAAAACACGGCGTAAACATTACGGCTTACAACTGCGAGGGCTATAAAGGCGTCAGCCAGTCCGCCGGCCACCACATCGCCAACAATGGACTGATGGAAAACATCATCGGCGAGGGCGACATGGAGGACCCGCCCATCAGGTATACCATTAACATACTTGGTGAATACAACATTGGCGGCGACAGTTGGGAAGTGGAAAGGGTGCTGAAAGAGATTGGCTATCAAGTGCAGGCGGTGATGACCGGCAACGGCTCCTATGAAGACCTCAAGAACGCCCATGTGGCCCAGCTTAACCTGGTGCAGTGTCACCGCTCCATTAACTATATCGCGTCCATGCTGGAAACCAAATACGGTACACCCTGGCTGAAGGTTAACTTTATTGGCATCAAGGCCACCATTGAATCATTGCGCAACATGGCACTTTATTTCGGTGATGAAGAATTAATCAATAAAACAGAAGAAGTCATAACCAGGGAATTGGAGGAAATAGAGCCCCTGCTGGAACCTTACAGGAAAATATGTGCCGGCAAAACAACCTTCTGTTTCGTGGGTGGTTCCCGGGGCCACCATTACCAGGGCCTTTACGGAGAATTGGGTATATCCACAGTGCTGGCCGGCTACGAATTTGCCCACCGGGACGATTACGAAGGCCGGGAGGTCATTCCCAATATTAAGCCGGATGCGGACAGCAAGAACATACCGGATCTGCACGTATCGCCGGATGAAAGCCGCTACCGCCTGAAAATACCCCAGGAGCGCATGGAGGAATTGAAAACAAAAATACCTCTGAGCTACTACTCCGGCATGAATGTAACCATGGCGGAAGGAAGCATCATCGTGGATGACCTCAATCATTACGAAACAGAGGAGTTTATAAAGATTTTAAAACCTGATATTTTCTCCTCCGGCATCAAGGATAAATATATACCCCATAAGATGGGAATTCCCTGCAAACAGCTGCATAATTACGACTACAGCGGCCCTTATGCGGGATTTAGGGGATCTGTGAATTTCGCCCGGGATATCTGTATGAGTTTTACCACCCCTGCCTGGAATTTCATGGTGCCGCCCTGGAAGGATAAACCTTTGCTGGAAGGGACCGTCGCACAGTGTAACGGCGCCGCCTGCACCGTTAATCAAGCCAGGTAACTGGAAGGAAGCAATAACCTTTACAGGAAGGAGTAACCAACATGTTAGACTGCACACCGAAAGAAATAAAAGCGCGCAGCGGCGGAGTGATTAACCCGGCCAAAACCTGTCAGCCCATAGGGGCTATGTATGCTGCCCTGGGCATTCATAGCTGCATGCCCCATAGTCACGGCTCCCAGGGTTGCTGCTCCTACCACAGGATGCATCTCACCCGGCATTTCCGGGACCCGGTGGTGGCCACCACCAGTTCCTTTACCGAGGGGGCTTCGGTTTTCGGGGGTGTCTCCAATTTAAAAACATCCATCAAGAATGTTTTTGAAGTTTACAACCCTGATGTCATGGCGGTGCACACCACCTGCCTTTCTGAAACCATCGGGGATGACCTGCCTAGCATTATAAAGTCGACGGAAATTCCCGAGGGCAAGCTGGTCATTCACGCTAATACCCCCAGTTACCAGGGGTCGCATATTACCGGTTTTTCCAATATGACCAAAGGAATGGTAAACTACCTTTCCACTGCTACCACGGAGGTTAAAAAGGAGCAGGTTAATATTATCCCCGGTTTCGTAAATCCCGGCGATATGCGGGAGATTAAAAGAATGATGCAGCTTATGGGCATTAAATACATTATGTTCCCGGACACCTCCGGCGTGGTGGACTCGCCCATAACCGGCCAATATACCATGTTTGGCAGGGGCGGCACCAGGGTGGAAGATATAAGGGATACGGGTAATTCTAAACTAACCCTGGCCCTGGGCGGCTATGCTTCCGGCGACCCTGCTATCCAGTTGGAAAGGAAATGCAAAGTTCCCGCCGTTGCTATAAAAACTCCTCTGGGCGTCAAGGCTACCGATGAATTTTTGCTGGCCCTGCGCCAGGCTTTTGCTGCGGAGGTGCCCTACGAACTGGAGGAGGAAAGGGGCCAACTGGTGGATATAATGGTGGACACTCACTACCATTTCCACGGCAAAAAGGTAGCTATATTCGGCGACCCGGACATACTTATCGCCCTTACCGAATTTGTGCTGAGCCTGGGTATGCAGCCCCTGTATGTGCTTACAGGCACTCCGGCTGGAACCATCGGTGGTCCTGTGGGTACTTTTGAAAAAGAAGTCAAAAGTATGTTGGAGCAGGCAGGGGTTGATGGAAAGGTAAAAGCGGCGGGTGACCTGTTTGAACTGCACCAGTGGATTAAAAACGGGCCGGTGGACCTGCTCATGGGCAACACTTACGGCAAATATATCGCCAGGGCGGAAGATATACCCTTTGTCAGGGTGGGTTTCCCCATTCTGGACCGCAGCGTGCAGCCCTACCTGCCCATAGTTGGTTACAAGGGCGCTATGCGGCTACTGGAGATGATCAGCAACGCCTTGCTGGACAGAGCGGACCGGGATGCTGCAGATGAAGATTTTGAACTGGTAATGTAAAAACCAACCCGAAAGGTGTGATGGATATGGAGGCTGTAAAGCTGGCGGAACCAGCCGTGGAGGAAAGAAAGGATTTTATCCGCACTAAGGGCAAGCAGAAACAGCAGCTTAAATGCGACGCCGACAGCGTCGCCGGGTGCGTAAGCCAGCGGGCCTGTGTATACTGCGGGGCCAGGGTTGTTTTAAACCCGGTTACCGATGCCATCCATCTGGTGCACGGCCCCATCGGCTGTTCCAGCTATACCTGGGATATCAGGGGCAGCCTGAGCAGCGGCTCCGACCTTTACAGATACAGCTTTTCCACCGATCTGGGGGAGCGGGACGTTATTTTTGGCGGAGAAAAAAAGCTGGCCCTGGCCATCGATGAACTGGTGCAAAAATACCCTGCCAAACTGGTTTTTGTTTATTCTACCTGTATTGTAGGGGTAATAGGTGACGATTTGGAGGCGGTTTGTAAGGCCGCCGCCAGAAAGCATAAAATAGAGGTTATTCCCGTTCAGTCCAGCGGCTTTATAGGCAATAAATCAGCCGGGTACCGGGCCGCCTGCGACGCCTTGCTGAGACTGATCAGGTCCCCGGATGGCGAACTGCCGTCCAAAACCAGAAGCATAAATTACCTGGGCGACTTCAACCTGGCCGGTGAGGTATGGATTATCAAAAATTATTTAAAGGAAATGGGTATAGACATAAACGTGGCCTTTACCGGGGACTCCAGTTACAAAGCCCTGAAGAACGCCACCCGGGCCTCTTTGAATATAATTCAGTGCGCCGGCTCCATGTATTATCTGGCCCAGAAGCTGGAGGAACTCTACGGTATTCCTTACATGAATATATCTTTTCTGGGACTGGAGGACACCGCCTCCTCTCTGCGCAGGATTGCAGAAGCCTTTAACGATCCTGAGGCCGGGCGCCGGGCGGAGGAACTTATCACCAGGGAATCCGCTCTGGTCAGGGATCAAATACATTGGTACCGGCAAAGGCTGGAGGGCAAAAAGGCTGCCATTTACGTAGGCGGTGGGTTCAAAGCCATTTCATTAATCAAACAATTCAGGGAGATAGGCATAGATGTGGTAATGATCGGCACTCAGACCGGCAGGCCGGAGGAATATGATGCCATCACCGACCTGGTGGACGAGGGTACGGTAATTCTGGACGATGCTAACCCTTCGGAGCTGGAAAAATTCATGGTGGAAAAAGGCGCCCACCTGCTGGTGGGGGGTGTCAAGGAAAGGCCTCTGGCCTATAAATTGGGCATGGCCTTTATCGACCACAACCATAACCGCAAGCACCCGCTAAGTGGCTATGCGGGGGCGGTGAATTTCGCCGCGGAAGTATATTCGACATTATGCTCACCAGTTTGGAATTATATATAACCGGATTAATGCAGCCAGATCAAAAAAGTCACTCTTCAGGGAGCATCCTGAGGAATGGGGGGAGGATACTATGAACAACGAGCATTACCGAAATGTTAATGAAAACCCTTGCCATATGTGCATGCCTATGGGTGGTATCCTGCCCTTCAAGGGAATTGAAAAATCCATGGTGATTATACACGGTTCCCAGGGGTGCAGCACGTACATGTGCAGGCAGCAGGCATATTGCCGAGCATTTTAACGAGCCCATAGATGTGGCTTCTTCCTCTCTTAACGAAAAGGGTACCATTTACGGAGGGGAAAAAAATTTAAAGCAAGGGTTGGACAATTTAATTAAATTATATAACCCGGGTCTGATTGGAGTTTTGACCACCTGCCTGGCGGAAACCATTGGGGAAGACATAGACAGGATTGCCACTTCCTACTTGGCGGAAAGGGGGCTGGAGAATTATCCCCTGATCACCGTGCCCACTCCCGGCTACGGGGGCAGCCACAGCGAGGGGTACTGGCTGGCGGTGAGAAGGATTATAGCCGCTCTGGCCCGGAAAACCGCCTCCCATTCCAAAATAAATATCATAGTACCCAATATAAGTCCGGCGGACATAAGGGAAATTAAGAGAATACTGCGGCTAATGCAGGTTGATTACACCCTGTGCCCGGACTTTTCAGATACCCTGGACCGCCCCTATGCCAGGCCTTACAAAAAGATCCCAGACGGCGGCACCAGGATTGATGATATTAAAAATATAGCCGGGGCACCGGCCACCATTCAAATGGGCCTGACTGCTGACGACGCTTTTTCCCCGGGCAAATATCTAGAAAACGAATTCGGTGTGCCTCTTTATAATATTCCCATACCCATGGGTATAGAGGGAACGGACAAATTTATAGGGGTATTGAAAGAACTTACCGGCAATCCCTTTCCTGCTGAACTGGAAATGGAAAGGGGGAGACTCCTGGACTGCATGATTGACTCCCATAAATATAATTTTCAGGGCCGCAGCGTTATCTTCGGCGAGCCGGAGCTGGTTTACGCCATCGCCCGTACTTGTATGGAAAACGGTATTTTCCCAGTATTGGCGGCCACTGGCAGCAAGGCCGCGAAACTTCACGGATTGTTGCTGCCACTCCTGGCGAGCAGCCCGGAACAAGCTGAAATATTACTCGAAGCGGACTTCACCGGGATTAGGGAGAGGTGCAGGGAACTCAAGCCCAATATTGCCATAGGCCATTCGGATGGAAAATTTTTGACCGAAAGGGAGGGCATCCCCCTGGTCAGAATGGGGTTTCCTATTCACGACCAGGTAGGGGGACAGCGCCTTTTATCGGTAGGCTATGCCGGTACCACCATGTTTCTGGACCGGGTCACCAATACCTTGCTGGAACAAAAGCACAAAAACTACCGGGCTTCCATGTATGAAAAATATTATGCCCGGCCTGCCATCTGAGAAATAATCAACGGAGATATTTACGAACCGGCTCGTCATAAAAAAACCTTATAAGGAAAGTTGGGGTGAAATTAATGGATTGCCAGTGCACCCGCAAAAAAAACCGGACAATCAATGAAAGTGCCATGCCGGAAGAATTGTTGCGGCAAACAGATAGGCATCCCTGCTATTCTTTCGACGCTCACCACAAATACGCCAGAATGCACCTGCCTGTTGCCCCGGCGTGTAATATTAGCTGTAATTATTGCAACCGCAAATATGATTGCGTAAATGAAAGCAGGCCCGGTGTGACCAGTGAGGTGCTTACTCCTTACGCAGCCCTGGAGAAATTCAGCCTGGTCAAGGAAAAGCTGGATAATCTAAGTGTGGTGGGTATTGCCGGACCCGGTGACGCGCTGGCCAATTGGAATGACACCAGAGATACCATTAAACTGATTAAACAGTCGGACCCTGGCATAATTTTCTGCCTGTCTACCAACGGGCTGCTGCTACCTGACCATGCCGGCGAGTTAGTAAGGCTGGGGGTACGGCATGTAACCGTGACGGTGAATTGTCTGGAGCCGGAAACCGGCGGCGAAATATATAAATTCGTCAATTACAAAGGAAAACTGTACGAGGGGTCCAAAGCAGCCGGCATATTGATTAATAATCAGTTGGAAGGAATTAAATACCTGACGGCTAACGAAGTAATGGTGAAGGTAAATATCGTCATGATAAAGGGTGTTAATGACGGCCAAATTCCCGATGTGGTAAAAAAAGTAAAGGAACTTGGAGTTTTTATCACTAACATTATGCCCCTTATACCTGCTCCGGGCAGCGCTTTTGCGGATTTTCCCCGCACCGATGCCAGAGAGCTGAAAAAAATGAGGGATATTTGCCAGTTTGAATTGAGACAAATGTATCATTGCCAGCAGTGCCGGGCGGATGCCATAGGCCTGTTAAGGGAGGATATCTCCCACCAGTTCAGAGGGGCTGTTGCCGGTAAAGATTCTCCCACCGTTCAAAAAGCTGTATAAAGTTGGGGACATTCCTTCGCAAAATTGTTAATAAGTAATGGATGTATTCATCTCAAGAAGGTGTGTCCCCTGACCTTAGAAGGGGTGAGAAAATGAACAAGCCTAAATACCATATTTTCGTTTGTACCAGTTCGCGGCCCAACGGGCAGCAAAAGGGTTTCTGCCATACCAAGTCTGCGGGGGATTTACTCAGCAACTTCATGGAGGAAATCGAAGAGAGGGGCCTGGGTGGAGAAGTTTTTGTTTCCAATACCGGATGTTTCGCCTTGTGTGAAAAAGGCCCTATCGTGGTTGTCTATCCGGACAATGTGTGGTATGGTGCAGTATCGCCGGATGATGTGGAGGAAATTATGGATGAGCATATTGAGGGTGGCAAGCCGGTGAAACGCCTGGAATTATAGGCGATCGCCGCAACCCGGAGGGAGGAATGGTAATTGCCCAGAGATATCGCGGTTTTTGTGGGAAAAAACGGCTCCACGGCTTCCCTGAACGAACCGGGAAAATTGGTTGTTTACAGGAAAAAGAAAGGTAAATGGAGCATCATAAGGGAAAAGGACTTTACCCTGGCCAACTGCCCGGGTATGCAGGAACTGCGAAAAAAGATGGGGGAAGCTCTTTTTTTCCTGAACGACTGTAAAACAATCGTGGGCTCCAACATAGTGGGAGTGCCGTATTTTGAGTTGGAAAAATCTGATTTCAGCATCTGGGAGTTTGAAGGAAAGCCCGTGGAAATCCTTGACTATGTGCTGGAAAGGGAAGAAGAGGCGGAAACGGAAAAAGCCGGAGGGGAAGGCGTAAAACTTCAGACTGTTCCGGTGGAGGTATCTCCCGGCTGCTTCCGGTTGTCGCTGAAAGAAATCCAGGAAAGCGACACAGGCATTACCTCAAAACAGGCCTTGCTGCCTTTCCTGCGTAAGGGTAATTTTTATTCCCTTGAAGTGCTTTGCTCCCATATTCCTCCCTGGCTGGAGGCGGAAATGATCAGCGGTAACCTTACTGCAGAATTTTCCAGAGTTGGTCCGGGGGAAATAAATATAACCATTACTAAAAAATGCTGCACCCAGTGTAATTAATATTAAATAAATTTGGGCCGGGCCGACCGATGGGGATATCATCTGGATACCCCCGGCGCCCGGCTGGCCCGGCCCTTTAATTTTATATTTTACAATATTATGGCGTATCCTACAACATAGAAAGGATTTTTTTGATATGAAGGGCCTTCATAGCAGGTGTACACATGCAATCAACAGATCACATTAATGATTCTAACAAAATTTACAGTGTTATTAAAGATGAAAATATCATCGTGCACTTTCAGCCACTTATCTCGGTTAAAAAAAGAAAGGTTATCGGGCTTGAGGCATTGTGCAGGGGGATTGATGCGGACTCGGGGGAAATGATTCCCCCGGGCATGCTATTCGATGATGCCAGGCGTGAGGGCATGATTATCGAGTTGGACAGGCTTTGCCGTAAAAAGGCCCTGGAAAAATACGCTGAGATTCATGCTATTAATACGGATATTCTTTTATTTCTGAATTTTGACACATCCATAATAGATATGGGCGTGGTAGGCTCCGGAAATTTAATCAAGATGGTCAGCGAATTGAATATAAACCCCAGCAATGTGGTTATAGAAATCGTGGAATCGAAGGTCAACGACGTTCCGGCACTGAAGGAGTTTATCATTAGGTACAAGGACTACGGTTTTCTCATAGCCCTGGACGATGTGGGGGCAGGTCATTCCAACCTGGACAGGATTTCGCTGGTGCGACCGGATATATTGAAAATAGACAGGCTTCTGCTTGGCGACTTGGATAAAAAATATTACAAACAGGAGACGTTTAAATCCCTGGTTAATCTGTCCAAAAAGATCGGCGCCCTGGTGGTGGCGGAAGGGGTGGAGAGCGAGGAGGAGGCAATTTGCGCCCTGGAACTGGGCGCCGATATGCTGCAGGGCTTTTATTTCGCCAGACCCGGGGAATTTACCGGCCAATCGCTGAACGGATTCGATCACAAAACAGACTATATGGCTGTTAAATACAAAAACCATATATACGAAAAAATACGTTCGGAAAGACAGAAGTTCGCCGAATATATGAAGATTACTGACAGGATAATCGAAGAGCTATCCAGTACGGCCAGCCCGGAATTCGATTATGAGCTCGGCCATATAATTAACGAATATCTCTTCATGGAATGCATTTATATACTGGACTTAACGGGGGTACAGCTTACCGATACATACTGCAACAATTTCCGCCTTCTCCGGCATAAAAAACTGATCTTCAGCCCGGCCAGCAAAGGCACTGAGCATTCATTAAAGGACTACTATTATCTTTTTATTAACTCCGGGCAGAGCAAGTATACTACGGAGCCGTACATTTCATTGGCTTCCGGCAACCTCTGCATAACCGTGTCCTCTTTTTTTGCAGATGTTAATGGAAATCAATTCATATTGTGTATAGATTTTAACCAGGATTACCTTATCTAAGGGTGTCCATTTTCCAGGCTGCAGTATTTAAATAACCGGGCCACCTGCATGAGCGAAATATTATCTCGCTAACAGCCTGTAAGATTCCGTCCTCGAAGGTCGGGGATAAACAGGCTGTAAAGCTCGAACTAAGTTCGCTCTAAGGGTTCGGTAGGGGAATAACCCCTTCCGAACCCAAGGCTCACTTATATCACGGTGCCGGAGGCTGCGGCCTTTTGCAGTTGCCCGTGTTTCCACGACACGACCCTGTCATGATGCCTGAAGATTTTCGCCACCGATAGTCCTAAAGCGGCGGAAGTCCCTTTTTTTAGATAGCGGAATGGAGGAAAACCTGTGAAGGATTTGCTGCTGGTAGATACCACGCTCAGGGATGGAGAGCAAACGCCGGGCGTAATCTTTACACTGAGGGAAAAAGCCGTGATCGCCCGGTTGCTTGATTTATCCGGTGTGGATATAATCGAGGCGGGGGTTCCGGCTATGGGCGAAATCGAGCAGACGGCTTTGTTTTTTGTCAATAACCTTGGACTGGGAGCCAGAATAATTGCCTGGAACAGGATTGTGCTGGGCGATATTCAGGCCTCCCTGGCCTGTGGGGTAAAGGATATTCATATTTCTGCGCCGGTATCGGAAATACAGATTAAATACAAATTGGGCAAAACCAGACAATGGGTGCTGGACTGTACAAGGGGCGCCATAAGGTACGCCCTGGATTATGGCTGCAAGGTATCGGTAGGGGCAGAGGATGCTTCTAGGGCCGATCCGATATTTCTGGAGGAATTTGCCCGGGCGGCCCGGGAGGCGGGCGCCGGACGACTGAGGTACGCGGACACCGTCGGGGTGCTGCAGCCGTTATCGGCTTACGAGCAACTCTCCGCGCTGGCTGAAAAAAATATCATCGACCTCGAATTTCACGGCCATAACGACTTCGGCATGGCCGTGGCTAATTCCATTGCTGCCGTAAGAGCCGGTGTAAAATATGTGGATACCACCGTAGGGGGACTGGGGGAAAGGGCCGGTAATACCGACATGAGAAAATTTATCCGGGCCGTGGGGCTCATTTCCGGCATTAGTTCCAAATGGAAATTCAACATTATGAATGAATTGGAGCGGTATGTGGCACTGGCGGCCAACAGGACGGCCTCCCGGGAAAAAATTGTCCAGTCAGTATAAAAACCACCGGGTTACATAACATACACGGTGGTTTTTTCTGTGTTTTACGTCAGGAAAGTATATAACAATTTAAAAGCGTCAAAGTGACAGGGAATTATTTATAATTCCTTCCCTGACTCACTAAAC
>JGI25321J39296_1001967_pt1 | contig 10554 bp, 10 predicted proteins | sample AutmiccommuBRH23_FD_39296 | JGI IMG/M metagenome (IMG submission 39296)
GGCATTTCCAGAACGATGTGACCGGGCGCAAGCTCGGCGATGGTGATCCCCATCGTGCGCATCACGTTCTGGCGGTTGAAACTGTCGCGCACACGCGCATCGAAATCGGGGGCTCGCGGCTCGAATTTCGGCATGGTCTGGTTTTGCTCCTCTCGTTATTCGTTGATGATATGTCTTACACGGGTCTTCAGCCGCTCATCTTGTAAGAAATGGCCAAGCGGTTGCCGCGCCGCCTGACCGCGAAGCGCGCCGGGGGAGGTGCCGGCAAAGGCCCGACAGGCGGATGACATGTGCGGTTGGTCATAAAACCCCGCCTCCAGCGCCAGATCGCTCAACGGAAGGGTCCGGCAGGCCAGTTTGCCAAGCAGGTGACGAAATCGCCGGATCGCGGCGAGCCGCCTTCGTGACATGCCGGTATCTGCCCGGATTCTGCGCCGTCCGGTGCGGTCGCTCACCGCCCGCGGGATCGCCGCAAATGACAGATCGCAGGCCAGTTCATCGAGTGCGGCGACGAGGGCCGGCATCGCATCATCCCCGAGCCTGACCCGTCGCAGGATCGCGGCCAGCGCCTCGAACGACTCGACCGGGGGCATATGCTGCGGTCGCGCAGACAGGCGCAGCCCGGCAACGATGCCGCAAAAGGACGCCCGGCGGGGCGCAAAGCCCGGACGCGGAGGCGCGAGCGACACAAGCGCGGCGCCCGGACCGCCGCCCTGGAGCGTCACCGAAAGGTCGAACAGGTCGGTTGCGAACCTCCCGCTTCCGCGACCGCTCAGCACGCCGGTGTCGTGAAAGACGTAAACGGTTTCGACCTGTCCTTGCGCACCCGCGGGCGGCGCAAGCTCGAGATAGAACGGCGCCCCCGTCAGGTCACTGGACGAAGGCATCCCGATTCCCGGCGATGAAATCGCGCAAGCGGCGGGCGGGGCGGCCGAGCACGTCGCTGACCGTGGTCTCGATGCCCGCAAGATAGCCCTTTGGCGCGATGGAGGCCAGTTCGACCATGGCCGCGGCGACCTCTTGCTGCATCCCGGCGGCAATCATCGCCGCCTTGGAGTCCTCGACCGACAGGGGCACGCAGGTGATGGCGCGCCCGGTCACCTCGGACAGGATGGACGCGATGTCTTCGCCGGTCAGGGCCTCGGGGCCGGTCAGGCCATAGGTCTTGCCCTCGTGGCCCGCGCCGGTCAGCGCCTCGGCGGCGACATCGGCGATGTCGCGGGCGTCGATCCAGGCCACGGGACCGCCCAGATCGTCGTAATAGACACCGTCTTTGGCGATGGTGTCGGCCTGCCACAGCAGGTTCTGCATGAAATAGGTCGGCTGCACGAAGGTCCAGTCAAGCCCGCTTTCTTTCAGCAGTTCCTGCGTCTCGGAATGCCACTTGCCAAATGTCACCTTGGCCTTGGGCGACGCACCCAGCCCGGTGGCCAGAACGACATGGCGCACACCCGCAGCCTTGGCGGCCTCGATCGCGTTCGCTTTCCAGCGGCGCATGTCCAGATGGGCAGGCGTCACCAGATAGATCCGCTCGGCCCCGGCACAAGCGCGTTCCAGCGCGGCGGGGTCGGTGAAATTGGCGGTGACGGCCTCGCATCCCTTCGCCTTGAGATTTTCAACCTTGGCCGGGTCGCTGGTGACGGCGCGCACTGCCGCNCCCTTGGCCAGAAGGGTATCGACAAGCGGCGAGCCGGTGTTTCCGGTGGCTCCGAAGACGGTTATCATGGCGTTTCCTTCCTCAGNTCTGCAATGGGCTGCATGGTTTCGGGATTGCTGATCGAGGACAGGTCGCCCGGATCCTCGCCCAGATAGGCCGCGCGGACGATCCGGCGCATCGTCTTCATGCTGCGGGTCTTGGGCAGCGCCTCGACGAAATGGATCTCGCGCGGGCGGAACGGCTTGGAGACGACCTCTCCCACCCGGTCCTTGAGCCGTTCCACGAGGCCCGCATCGGGCGACACACCCGGCGCCGCCACGCAGATGCAGACCACCGCCACGCCCTTGATGGCGTCGGGCGCGGCAATGGCGGCGGCGTCCACCACCTCTCCGGTCTCGGTCAGGGCGGCCTCGATCTCGGGCGGGCCGATTCGCTTGCCGGCGATGTTCAGCGTGTCGTCCGAGCGACCGAGGATATACCATGTGCCGTCAGGGTCGCGGCGCACCCAGTCGCCGTGCCGCCAGACACCGGGGAAGGTGGACCAGTAGGTTTCGAGATACCGCTCCCGGTCGCCCCAGATGGTGGGGGTCAGGCCCATGGGCGGCTGGCTCACGACCAGTTCGCCCACCTCGCCCGGTGCGGCCTCGCTGCCATCCTCGCGCAGCACCTTGGCGCCCACCCCCAGGGCCTCGGCGGAGAATCCGCCGGGCTTGATCTCGTGCAGGACGGTCGAGGTCAGAATGGCCCCGAACAGCTCGGTCCCGCCTGAGATGTTCAGCGGCACGGCGCNGCGACGGCAGATATGATCGAGATGCCAGAGCCAGGCGTCGTCGGTCCATGGCTCTCCGGTCGAGGCGACGATACGCAGGGGCGACAGGTCATAATCAGAGAGGGGCGCGGGATCCTGCGTCATGAATTGGCGCACCAGCGTCGGTGCGATGCCCAGATGCGTCACCTTCATGTCCGCGGTGATCCGCAGCAGCCGGAAAGGATCGCCGGGCATCGTGGGCGCGCCCTCGGCCAGAACCAGCGTTGCCCCCGAAAGCAGCACCGACAGAAGGGTGAGCGGCCCCATGACCCAGCCCATATCGGTCATCCACAGATGCCGGTCATCGCGCTTCATGTCGAGGCACAGCAGGAAATCCGNCGTGGCCTTGGCCGGCACACCAAGATGGGTGTGCACAACGCCCTTGGGCCGGCCGGTCGTGCCCGAGGTATAAGCGATCAGCAACGGCGCGTCGGCCTCTACCGGATGGGCGGGGCGTGTCGGGTCGGCCTTGCCGACACTCTCCTGCCAGTCGAGATCGCGTGCCGCATCGGCCACCACGCCACCGAACCGCCGCAGGCTGAAGACGGTATGGACCGCGGGCACCTCGATCAGGGCTTCGGCCAGCGCGGCCTCCATCCAGACGGGCGTGCCGCGCCGGGGCGTGGCGTCGGCCGTCAGCACGGCCACCGCCCCGGCATCCTTGAGGCGGCTGACGATGGCGGGCGGCGCGAAACCCGAGAACAACGGCACCGCCACCGCCCCCAGCCGGGCGATGCCCAGAAGCGCCGCCGCGATTTCGGGGATCATCGGCATGTAGATGCCCACCCTTTCGCCGGGTTTCACCCCGCGCGCGGCAAGCGCCGACGCCACGCGCGCGGCCTCGGCGGCAAGCTCGGCATAGGTCCAGCGGCGGCGGCTTGCGTCCTCGCCGACCCAGTCGATCGCCACCTTGTCTCCGAGCCCCTCCGCGATGCGCGCGTCAAGGCACGTCTCGGTCATGTTCAGAGCGGCGCCAATCGCCCAACGGATCGCTTCGGGTCCCTGGGAAATATCGCGAAGCTGTGTGTAGGGGCGGCTGAACCGGATGCCCGCGAGGTCGATGATCCGGCGCCAGAACCAGTCCGGATCGGCGTTGGCGCGGCGGGCGAGATCCTCGTAGCTGTCCGNAGCACAGTCGGCCAGAAAAGCGGCAAGCGTGCTCGAACGCTGAATGTCGGGAGATGGCTGGAACATCCTTGACCTTTCTCTAAGCCAGAAAAGGCCGCGCCTGTGGCGCGGCCAGTCGGGGAGATACCTTTCGGCACNGCCTTGCGGCTGCGCCGAATCACATCGCATCGCAACGACGCGATCAACCGTGCATCGACAAGCCGCCCGAAACCGAAATGACCTGGCCCGTGATGAACCCGGCATCGTCGGATGACAGGAAGCAGATGATGCCCGGATAATCGGTCGGTTGCGCCAGGCGCTTCATCGGGATGGCCCGCTTGAGACCTTCTGCGATCTTTGCACCGGCATCGCCCTGGGCGACCTGGGCGAAAAGCGGCGTNTCGGTCGGNCCGGGGGCGACAGCGTTCAACTGAACGCCCTTGCGCGCCAGTTCCCGCGCGACCGTCTTGGTAAACGAGATGATGCCACCCTTGCAGGCCGAATAGACGGCCTCGCCTGACGAGCCGACGCGGCCGGCGTCCGAGGCAATGTTGACCACGCGACCGCCACCGTTTTTGACCATGCCCGGCAACACCGCGTGGTGCATGTTGAGCGGGCCGTAGAGGTTTATGTCGATAACCTTCTTCCAAAGGGCCTCGTCCGAGTCGAGGAAGGGCTTGATCTCATCCCATCCCGCATTGTTCACCAGCGCGTCGATCGGGCCTCCGGCCTCGAATGCGGCCACAGCCTTGTCAACCTGGGCGCGATCGGTGATGTCCACCTTGAATGCTTGCGCCTTGCCTCCGGCATCCTTGATGATACGGGCCGTTTCCTGCGCGCCCTGTTCGTTCATGTCAAAAATGGCGACTTCCGAGCCCTCCTCGCCAAAGCGTTGACAAACGGCGCGACCGATACCGCTGCCGCCGCCAGTCACGATGACACGTTTCCCCTTCAAACCTCGCATGCGATGGACCTCCTCTTTTGTCCGCATCTGTATCAAGAACTTGATTCGGTTCTCTCCNGCACGTATCCTAACACTTGTTAGATTTTTGACAATGGGCACTCTGGTGGCGNGCGGATGACTTCTGTGATGCCCGCGACTGGCAAGGACGATGACGAGAACCGAAGATAAATCGCACAAATCCGAAAAAACGCGCGGCGAAATTCTATCCGCTGCCGCGCGCCTTTTTCGGCATGACGGTTTTTATGCAACCACGATGCGCGATATTGCGCAGGAGACAGAAATAGAAGCCGGCAGTATCTATTATCATTTNGCCTCCAAGGATCAGATCCTGAACGAGGTTCTCGACATCGGCGTGCGGCAGCTCTTCAACGAGGCCCGCGAGATCGCGCGGACGGCAAGGGAAAGAAACGAAGGCTTCCGGGAAACGTTTTGCAGGCTTGTCGAAGCGCACCTTACCTTCCTTTTGAGCGACAGCGACTTCACGTCAGCCAATATCCGCAACTACCCGATGCTGTCGGATGAAACACGCGGTCTGCATCGCGAGTTGCGCGCATCCTATGGCGGGGTCTGGACCGACTTCCTCCAGGGCGGCAGAGATTGTGGCTGTCTGAGAAAGGATGTTTCCGTCTCGGTCATACGCCAGTTTGTCCTGAGTGCGATGAACTGGACGGTCGAATGGTATGATGTTGATCGCCACCCGATNAAATCCATCGCCGTCCGCCTGAGCAAATTGATACTCGACGGGATGTGTGCAAACGTCAGACTGGACGAGACCGGCCTGAAAACGCCCACAACCCTTTTTCCCGAAGCCTCGGAACCCGTCGGCAAGGCAGCGAAAACCCGCTCCGAAATCCTCAGGGCTGCGGCGCGCGTGCTGCGGGATACCGGCTACAAGGCGACCACATTGAGACGCATCGCAGAAGAAGCGAATGTGCAGGCAGGCAGCGTTTACTACCATTTCGAATCCAAGGACGCCATCGTTGACGAAGTGCTGAATGCCGGNCTGAGCGATTTGCTGTCAGGTGTCGGCATGGCGGTTCGTGAATTCAAGCCGCCATACGATCACCAGTCCAGAATTGCGACGGCCATCTGGGCACATTTGCAGCTTCTCTTCATGGCAAGCGAATTCACCTCCGCGAATATCAGAAGCTACGGGATGCTGCCCAACCANCTGCGGGAGAGACACGGGGAGATTCGTCGTGAATACGGCAGGTTTTGGGACCGNATCCTCGGCGAAGCCCAACGGGACGGTTTCATCAGGGCGGATATCAAGATCGTGCCGCTGCGTCAGGTGATGCTGGGCGCCCTGAACTGGACGGTCGAATGGTTCGACTCGGACAGGTCCGGACAGGAAGGGTATATTTCCCTCGAGGAATTTTCCGACATGCTGATCAGGCTGCTTCTCGGGGGTGTGTGCGGGAAAAAGACCGTGTCGGCCACCAACCGTGATCACACCAGCAGGAAGTGATACAACCCTTCGGCAATGGGCTTGTCTCGCGCCGTCTGCCATGTGATCACGCTGACGCTCGCCATCCGCTTGCCTTTGCGGGTTATCGTTGCGCGGGCATGGAGCGGTCCCTTCACGCCGGGCCTCAGGTAATCGACGGTCAGGTTGATCGGCTTGGCGGGCGTGTCGGCGAAATCCGGTCGCACGGCGATTGCGGAAACCGCCTCCATGAAGCTGGCGATGATGCCACCATGGTAATATTCCATGACAGGATTCCCGATATGGCGTTGGTCGAACGTCATTTCGGCCTCGGCTTGAAGCTCGCCGATTTCGCGGATCTCGAACTTCAGAAAGCGAAAGAACGGAACCCTGGAAATGTTGGCGTTAACGGCTTGCAGGTTCATTTCAGGCCCTTCCCCTCGAGCATCGCTTCGTACAGGCTGGTTTCACCGCGCGTCAGCGCGAATGTGGCAGCCCCGCGCGCAATTTCCTCATCCTCGTGGCCGTCGAACCAGATGCTGCCCGAATTGAACGCGATATGACGGGTCTGACGATAGCAATGGGCGCGCACGAAAATATCCGCGCGGGAATGGGCGGGGCGCAGGTAATCGACCCTGAGGTCAAGCGTTGCCATGGTGCTGACCCCCTCGATGGCAATGAAGTTCGCAAGGCCGAACACACTATCGAGAAGGGCCGTCAGGATGCCGCCGTGAAGCAGGGTCTGATCGCTGTCAACGCAGAAATCCGAATTGAACGGCATCCGCACCAGAACGCCCTCGGTCGAGACTTTCTGGATATCGAGCGCCATATGGGTAATCAACCCCTCGCCTCGCGCATTCCACAACTGCGCAATCTGGTCCATCTTCTGCTGCGGAATGCGCGTCATGCGATCTTTCCCTTACTGCCCGGTAAAGTTGGGTTTTCGCTTTTCGATAAACGCAGAGATCGCTTCCTGGTGATCCTTGGTCTGGTGCATCAGGGCCTGATAGGCCGCCGCGCAATTCAGGAAATCCGGCAAATCCATCCGCTCGGCGTTGCGCATCAGACGTTTGGCGACACGCACCGCGCGCGGCGGCTTGGACGCGATGACGGCGGCGCGTTCGCGGACCCGTTCCATGAGCCGGTCATGGGCCACGACCTCAAGCACCATGCCAAGCTTCAGCGCCTCATCGGCTTCGACCATGCGCCCCGAAAAGGTCAGATCGGCGGCTGTCTGGTGGCCCAGACGGCGCAGCATGAACCAGCTCCCCGCATCCCCCGGAATAATGCCGAGGTTCACGAAGACTTCGCCGAATTTCGCCTTTTCCGAGGCGATGCGCATATCGCACATCATGGTCAGGTCACAGCCTGCGCCGACCGCCGGTCCGTTGACTGCGGCGATGGTCGGAACGTCGAGATTGTAGAGCGCCTGAGGCAGACGCTGGACACCATCGACATAGGCTTGCGATGCGGCCAGCGGCTCCTTGCGGTAAACACTCTCCGGATCGTTCATCTCCTTGATGTCGCCGCCGGCGCAAAACGCCGGATCGGCACCTGTCAGGATCATGACGCTGACCTCCGGGTTGGCCTGCACCTTTGCAAACGCATCCAGAAGGGCGGCCATCATGTCGTTTCCGGTGACCGGATTGCGCCGCGCCGGATCGTTCAGCGTGACCGTGGCGATCCTGTCTGATATGTCCAGCAGGACAGGTGGGTTACTCATTCTTGCCGTCTCCTCTTTCGCGGTTCTCGAACATATCGGGGTTGATCATGTCGCGGGCGTCGTGGCCCAGATGCAGGGTCTCTCCGCCATCTACATACACGTCCTCGCCGGTAATGAAATTCCCCAATCTGGACGCGAGGAAGATAATCGTGCCGGCGATGTCCTCGGCCGCGCCCATCCGGTTCAGGACCGAGCGGTTGAGTTCCTTCCACCGCTCCGGCGGAATGGGGTAGCGGCCAAGCGCCTCGGTCTTGATCGTGCCCGGCGCCACACAGTTCAGCCGGATACCGTATTCGCCCCACTCGGCGGCCAGCGTCTTCATCATGCCGGTGACGCCAGCGCGGGCGGCGACGGTGTGGGTGAAACCGGTGAGCGCCGTGCGCCCCGAAATCGCCGTCACAAAGACGATGGAGCCGCCGTTGTCATACATGAAATGATCGGCCACTGCGCGGGTCATCTGCCACGAGCCGATCAGGTTGTTGCGAATCACCGCCTCGAAGCCCTTGTTGGTGATGTCGCGCGCGGCAGCGATATACTGGCCGCCCGCATTGTTCACCAGCACGTCAAGCTGCCCGTAATGGTCCTTGATGCGCGCCATCGCCGCTTCGATGCTGTCTTCGTCGCGGGTGTCGCCGGGCACGACAAAGGCCTCGCCACCCGCCGCGCGAATCATCTCGGCGGTCTCTTCCAGCGGCTCCTGACGGCGGGCAAACAACGCCAGCCTGGCCCCGCAAGAAGCCATTTCCAGCGCCGTGGCCCGCCCCATGCCCGAGCCGGAGCCGGTGACAAGCGCCACCTGGCCCGCCATCAGATCCGGCGCGTAGCGCCGTGCTTTCTCTTCGTTCATGTCCTCTCCCTCAGTTCTTCAGCAACTCGCCGGAAATGATCAGCTTGCGCACTTCCTGGGTGCCTGCGCCGACCTCCAGCACGCGGCCCGTGCGATAGAGCCGGTTCACCTCGGTATCGCGCATGTAGCCCGAACCGCCGTGGATCTGCACGGCCTTGTCCAGCACGAAGGACGTCGCCTCGGCGGCCTTGAAGATCGCCGCCGCCGTCAGCTTGTGGATCTCGCCGCGGCCGCCTTCGCCATGCTCCAACCCCTCGCACATGGCGGCCGTCTTCAGCGACAGGCTGCGCGCCGCCTCGATCCGGGTGTACATGTCGGCCAGCATCGCCTGCACCATCTGGAAACTGGCGATCGGCTTGCCGAATTGCTGGCGTGTCTTTGCGTAATCGACGGAAATATCCAGCGCCCGCTGCGCGATGCCAAGAGCATTGAAACAGACGATGGCGCGTTCCAGATCCAGCCCCGACATCGTGACCGCGACGCCGCCATCGAGCTTGCCGACCATGTTTTTGGCCGGCACGCGGCAATCCTCGAACACCAATTCGCCCGTGGGCGAGCCGCGAAAGCCCATCTTGTTGAGCTTCTGCGCCACCTTGAAACCGGGCGTGTCGGTTTCCACGATAAAAGCCGAAATGCCCTTGGCGCCCTTTTCAGGCGAGGTCTTGGCATAGACCAGCACCAGATCGGCAATCGGCCCGTTGGTGATATAGATCTTGGCACCGTTCAGGATGTAATCGTCGCCGTCCTTTTTCGCCGTGGTCCGCATCGAGCCGAGCGCATCCGACCCGGCACCGGGCTCTGTCAGGCCGAGGGCGCCCACCAGAGAGCCGTCGCACAGCCCCGGCAGATACTTGCGGCGCAGATCGTCATTGGCGTTGCGGTAGATGTTGTTGACGCACAGATTGTCATGCGCGACATGGGTCAGCCCGATCGCGGCAGAAGATCGCGACAGCTGTTCGGTGATGATGCAGGCCGAGGTGAAATCAAGCCCGGCACCGCCGAACTCGGGCGGCACGTTGAGGCCGAGATAGCCCATCTCGCCCAGCTTGGGAAAGACCGATGCGGGCAGGTCGTCGGTGTCGTCCATTTCCGCGTTCAGGTGATGGAACTCGGAGAAAAAGAACTTGCCGGCCTGGTCGGCCAGCGCCTGCTGTTCATCGGTCATGAAATGTGTCGGCAGGTCGATGTCGTTGCGCAGTTGCTTGTTCATGGTCATGGCCCCCCTCAGGCGCGCAGCAGTTCTTCGGCGATGATGATCTTGCGCACCTCGCTGGTGCCCGCGCCGATTTCCAGCAGCTTGTTGGCGCGGAACAGCCGGTTGATCTCGGTGTCCTGCATGTAGCCCGAGCCGCCGTGGATATGGCACGCTTCGGTGACGGCCTTGTTGAACGCCTCGCCCGCATAGAGGCAGGCCGCTGCGGTCAGCTTGTGGATCTCGCCGCGGCCGCCGGCCCCCCTGGGCAGGCCGACGCAGGCCGCAAGCGCGCGATAGCCAAAGGCGCGGGCGGTCTCGACCTCGGTATAGATCTCGGCCAGTTTCGATTGCACCATCTGGAAGCTGGAAATCGGCCGGCCGAACTGTTCGCGGATCTTCGCATAGTCGAGGGCCAGTTCCAGCGCGCGCTCGGCCATGCCGACGCAGATCGAGGCGACCATCGCGCGTTCGAGGTCGAGCCCGCTCATCACCACCGCGACGCCGCTGTTCTCGGCCCCCATCATCGCCGAGGCCGGAACCCGGCAGTCCTCGAACAGCAGCTCTCCGGTCGGCGAGCCGCGAAAGCCCATCTTGTCCAGCTTCTGCGCCACCTTGAAGCCGGGATTGTCGGTTTCAATGATAAAGGCGGAAATGCCCTTGGCGCCTTTGGATTTGTCGGTCTTGGCATAGAGCAGGATCACATCGGCGATCGGCCCGTTGGTGATNTAGATCTTGGAGCCGTTGATGACGTAGTCATCGCCGTCGCGCCGGGCGGTGGTGGCCATCGAGCCAAGCGCATCGGAGCCCGCGCCCGGCTCGGTCAGGCC
>JGI25321J39296_1001982_pt1 | contig 10510 bp, 11 predicted proteins | sample AutmiccommuBRH23_FD_39296 | JGI IMG/M metagenome (IMG submission 39296)
TTCAGATTGGAAGGGGCACATAGCGGAACACGATTTGTAACGTCCTATCGGACAACGATAATTAACCCGCCCCGCGTCGGGCTTGACGCCCGACTTCGACCGCAAATTGGTCTATGTAGGTCGCTCCATCCCTAAAGGACCAACCCACTGCGGCCGTCGATTACTCATGTCCTTTATCGGCATGTCGACGGCCTTGCCCTGTTGAGTTCAGGAACCCCCAGTTAAACGATTTCGTCAGCAAGTTTTTCGCGGATCTTCTGAGCAGGTTTCCGGTCGAAGTCGGCCGGCTTCGCCGTTCCGACGCGGGGCGGAGTAATCTCAGTCAAGCCATTTGCGGTTGCCTGCAACGCTTGATTGCCGCCTATGCGACATCACGTTCCATGACCTGCTAGAATAAACTCAGAATCCCGATCGTGAGCCTCAGCGAGCCTCGGTAAGCGGATGGGACGGATGAATGACGCGAGATGATGGCAAGCATTTTTGCGCCGCCCGATCCTGTCGCGTGAAAAGGCAAAGTGCCTGAAACATTCACGCCTGTACCAATGCCAAAAATTCGATGCAGTGATGCCGCGGCTCGCTCGGGCCCATGAGCCATTTTCACGTACAGCACTACCTATACTTGGGAAACCGCCTTGATAAGCCGGTGGCCCTCTCCCCTGCCGCGCGAGCGCGCCACCTTTATGTTGTCGGGCAGACCGGCACCGGCAAATCGACGTTGCTCCTCAACCTTATCGCCCAGGATCTCGCAACCGGGCGCGGCATCGCGCTTCTTGATCCGCATGGGGATCTGGCCGAGGCCGCCGTCGGTCTCCTGCCACCTCACCGCGGCGATGACCTTGTTTACTTCGATCCGGCGGATCTGGCTCGCCCCATCGGCTTCAATCTCCTGGCCCGCCTGCCCGAAGACCATCGTCCGCTGGTCGCCGACGGTGTCGTCGCCGCATTCCGGGCGATCTGGCCGGACTTCTGGGGGCCACGGCTTGAACACATCTTCGCCCATGCCGTCCGCTCATTGATGGACGTGCCAAACGCAACCTTGCTGTATCTGCCTCGTCTCCTCCAAGACGAGACGTTTCGTGCGCAATGCGTGCGCCATGTCTCTGATCCAGTCGTGCGCGCATTTTGGAATCACGAATTCGCGGCCTATCCGCCACGCTTCCGCGAAGAAGCAATCGCCCCGGTGCTCAACAAGATCGGCCGCGTTCTGATGACGCCTGCTATTCGAAATATCGTTTCGCAGCCGAAAAGTACCGCCGACTTGCGCTTCATGATGGACGACTCCCGGGTGTTGATCGCCAATCTATCCAAAGGCGCACTCGGTGAGGGCCCGGCGCATCTGTTGGGCGCTCTGCTCATTACCGCACTTGCTCAGGCAGCTCTTTCACGCCGGGACATGATTGAAGCCGATCGCACGCCGTTTCACATCTACGCCGACGAATTCCAATCGTTCGCGACCACAGGGTTTGCGCTCATTCTTTCCGAGGCGCGCAAGTACGGCCTGACCTTGACGCTCGCCCATCAATATCTGGCGCAACTGCCCGATAGCCTCCGCGATGCCGTCTTCGGCAATGCCGGTTCCCTGCTCAGCTTTCGCGTCGGTGCACAGGACGCTCCCATCCTGGCCCGCCAACTCGACATCGCCAACGAAGCGGTCCTAAAGGAACTACCGAATTACACCGCGCGGGCTTCGATCCTACGTGACGGTATGCCGAGCGGCGCCTTTCAACTTCAGTGTTTTGCACCTCCAGAGGCACTGCATAACCGTGCCCACCGTCTAAAGGCGCACAGCCGTCTGCGCTTCGGACGCGACCGCTCCATGATCGAAGCGCACATCGGCAGGTTTTACGGCTCGACCCATTGATGCGCCGCACACTTCAAGCATGAACTGCCGCGCCCCCCAAAATTTCTGTGAGCAACTGCCTCCGACGGATTGAGAGATGCGGAATTTTTGCGCGTAGTGTCCAGATTGGTTGGAGTTTTATTCATTATGCAACGTCTGTCTGCCATTGCAATTTCTATTCTGATCGCAGGTTTATCCCCTGCTCATGCGGCTGATCCGCGTGAGATCTTTGGAACGATCCTCGGCGAGATCGGCCGCCAAATTGAGAAGAATCAGCACAACAATCTTCAGAAGAATCATCTCAAACGGTTGCACCGGCTCTGGACGGCCTGTTCAAAAGGAAAGCTTACCGCCTGCGATCGTGCCGCCCAATTTCCAAATCTCAACGATGAGGCGCGCGCCGAGATTTCACGTATGCGCGAAGCTGCAGAACAGCGTCCGGCATACGAACGCAACTTCTACGCTTGCCAAAAAATGAACCGGGTCGCGTGTGAGGCCGCTCTCGCCTACCGATATTCGAGCGACGTCGATCGCGTGAATCTGCAGAATTGGCAACGAGCCGCCAACCATCAATATCAACAGGCACTTTCTCAGTTCCGCCGCAACGAACAGAACTGCCACGCCGGATCGGTCACCGCATGCGATGCCGCTCTCACGCAACGCCAATTGGACGAGAGTGCCACAAGCGGTATCCAAAGACAGCGTGCGCAACTGCTGTTTTCGGAAGAACAGCGCCAACTCAGAGTACGACAACGCGAAGCGGCGCTTCGCGAATACACCGCGCTCCATGATGCGTGTGCCGCCGGCCAGCGTGCAGCCTGTAAGAATGCTGCTGCACATCCGCAGGTCCGGCAAGCCGATATCGCGTTCCTTAAACTCCGTGATCGTGAGCTTGGCCCCATCACCGAGCGGGTCGCCAACTTTGTTGCCGAAGCACAAACGAGCATCAGTAAAGAAGGCGTCTCCATAGGCGGCATCGTTATGGCATTGCTTGGCCTGTTTGCGCTCATCGGTACCGGGGCTGGCGTCAGGCAAATCCTGCGCAACCGCGTTTCGCCAACGGGGGTTCAAGCCGACGAACCGCCAAGGCTTGACACAAATCCACCTGTCGAACCACCAGCCCACTTCAGTGCGCAAATGTTTCCTTTGACAGGACACATGCCGACCGACGTGCGGCGTGCGTTATTCGGCGTGCAACAGTGAGGGGGCAACATGACTGAAACAGCGAGTGATGACCGAGAAGCCCTCAAGGCGCGATTTTCGCAATTCACCAACGCGCGCGTGATGCCGCCGCCTATCCCCGCAGAAAACCAACCTCGATCATTTGAGACCGACAGCTTGTCACCAAACGAACCGGTGATGCGCAAGGGGCTCGATCAAGTCAAATTAAAGATCCGCCGCAGCCAGGCGAAAGGCCTCGTTCGCGGTGTCGCCTTCAATATCCATTTCATTGCCGAGCTATCTCCCGATGCGCAACGCGCCGTCGAGCATTATCGTTTCGGCAAGACCGTTCTCTACCACAAGCCGCTGGAGCTGCAGCTGTCCTTAAATGCCGTTGTTGCGCTGTGGCGCATGTTCTGGCTGTGGATCACACGATCACGTTGGCAAATTACGGTCAATGATCTGATGAAAGGCCGCACGGTCAAATGCAATAACATCCTGGAAGTCCTCGACGTCGAGAAGGACATCCGTGCTGCTGCAGAGATTTTCGCAGATATCTTGCGTGCGGCCTCTTGGTTCGGCGGCGAAGAAGTTGTCGAACTGTAGGATATGAATCATGGCCATTCACACACTGAGCCAGCTCTTCGCCCAAGCAAGCCCCACTTTCAAAGACATGCTTCGTGATAGCGAAAACAGCGCACTTTGGAATGCTCAAACGATAACGAAAGAAGGCCGAGAACCAGAGCTGCGAAAGCTCAGGTCACTCTATGCAAAGCTGAAGGACGTGCATGATCAATCCATGTTCGCCGACGATGAATGCATGCATCGCATTGCCGTGCTGGTTGCCGCTCAAGTCTTCTCGCGCACCGACGCTCCGACTGAGAACGACACGCTCATCGAGCATGTCGGTGAGACTGCGGTCTCCCTGTTGCGCCAGGAAGTATTCTTCGGTTTCCCTGCCATCAATTGGGACGTGCCGCTGTCTCTTGAAGACGGCGTTGCCCTGCGCAACTACCTCGAACGCAAGCGCCATTTCCTCCTCTATGCGCCGGCCATCCTGGAGCTATGGTGTGATCGCTTCGTCGACATGTGGATAGCGCTCTTCAAGCACTTGCCCGACCGCATGTTCAAGGCCAAGGCCTTAAATCGCGGCGCGTTCGAACTCTCGACACCTCTTGTCGACATCCTCGATGACCCCGCTCTTGCAGTCGAGAGCTTGCTTGGCACCTTCGCCCATGACGATTTGGAGCAGCATTCTTTGTTCGAGCCGCTGCTCGCCATAGTCAATGACAACCTCTTCGAGGCAAGCGGCATCGCCTTTGAGAATCGCGCCACGTCGAGAAGACCGCTTCTTCTTCCATCGAAGTCGCGCGAACCGGCACATCAGTTGCCGGAGATCTATCTCTCGGGCACGCCCTTCCTCAAACTCTTTGAGGCAGAGCTCTCGGTTGACGTCCCCGATGAAACACGCTTCGAGCACGCCCATGTTGTTGCCGGCACGGGCCATGGCAAGACGCAGCTGTTTCAGTACCTCATTGCCAAAGACCTTAAACAGGTATCTGCCGGCCGGGCCTCCATTGTCGTGATCGATAGCCAAGGCGATCTCATCGACAACATCTCTCATCTCGACGTTTTCGGCCCCGATGGTGGCATGCATGATCGCATCGTGCATATCGATCCCACCGACGTCGCCTATCCCGTCGCCTTGAACATGTTCGATTTGAACACCGAGGCGCCAACCCCCTTGGAGCAGGAAAAGCTCCTCAACGGTGTTTTGGAGTTATACGATTACATCTTCGGCTCGCTCTTGGGTGCGGAGTTGACGCAAAAACAGGGCGTTGTCTTCCGCTACGTCGCCCGCCTGCTCCTGATGATTCCCGGCGCCAACATTCAGCACCTGCGCCGCCTCATGGAGGACGACGGGCTCGAACAATTTGCCGAATATATCCCCAAGCTTGATAGCCCGACGGCACGTGCATTCTTCGAGACCGAATTCAACAGCCGGGAGTTCGATGCCACCAAGAAGCAGGTTCGCCGCCGCCTCTGGGGCATCTTGGAAAACAAAACATTCGAGCACATGTTCTCATACCCGCACACCAAGCTGCGGCTGTCTGAGGAAATGAATGCCGGCAAGGTTATCCTCATCAATACGTCGAAGGATCTACTGAAGCAGAACGGCACCGAAATCTTCGGCCGTTTCTTCGTCGCCCTGATCACCCAGGCAGCTCTCGAACGAGCGAGCATTCCCAAAGCGCAGCGTATGCCCACTCATGTCTATATCGATGAGGCGAATGACTACTTCCAGGGCGGCGATCAGAACCTGCCCGTCATTCTGGAACAGGCCCGCAAGTATCGCATTTCCATGACACTGGCGCATCAATACCTCGATCAGCTGGACGGCAAACTGAAGTCGTCGTTCGCGGCTAATACATCCACCAAGATAATCGGCGGCGTCAGCGACAAGGACGCCAGGGCGTTCGCCAATGACATGCGCACCAGCCCCGATACGATTACCGCCATGCGAAAGTTCGACGATCATGCTGAGTTTGCAATCTCCGTAAAGAACGTTACCGGCGGCACTATGCGCCTGAGAGTTCCGTTCGGTTACATGGAGCGCATGGCACGCATGAGCGACGCCGACTTTGCGCAGCTACGCAGCGCGCAACGCATGCGATATTGCGTTCCCGTCGATGAGGTGAGGTCGGCGCTCAGCAAGTCGGTAGGGGCAAACGAAATGAGCGGCGCCGATAACAGTGGTCATGCCGGCGACCCGTTCGCCGACCCCTACGAATAGGCGGCACAACGGCGAGTATTGGTGCGCCGCAGTCGAAGCCCGTTTGTCAATCCGTCCATGAAACTGAAGAACGGCCTGAGGCATCCGACCAGACCGAAAACCTGCCCCCTAACCGGAGTCCGAACGATGAGATATTCGATGCCCCCTACGATTAATGTCGCGCCGTGGCGCGGGCAGTGACGACGCAGCGCGACAGCGCTTTTATGGCCGCTTTCGGATCTCTGCCGACATCGATCGTCAGGACTGCGACGCTAGGGGCCAAGAGGAGACTCCCCTTGATCTCAAGGCAGCGGCAAACGAAGGACATTGGAACAGGCTGCAAAGCAGCCGGACCGATGCTATTGCAAAGGATACAGACTAAAAATCTGGCGTGCATAATCAAGACTACCGTACTAAGATGCAGAGAACTGGTAGACGGGCGGGCGCTGACATGTTTCTCGCTAGATTCATTGCTGTAATTGCACTGACTTGCATTGCGATCCCCGTGCATGCAAATGCCTCAACGGAGAATTTTCTGTCAGCTTGCATCCGTTGCACCGTAACTAACTCACACATCGAATTTCGTCGCNACTCGAGAGAAATAATCTATCCCGTGGGCTGNCGTCTCCAGATTCCGAAGGCTGGGGCGGCCCATCGGCAAGTATGGTCAAGAAGTCCAAATGAATGTTTCGTCACGGTGCAAAGGGCTGCGCCTGGTAGAACTCCTGGGGGGCACAGTGCGCCTGGAGGTGGGCCGGCCCGAGCGCCGTCGTATCCGTCCCCTGGCAATGACCTGATGGCCCCCAGCCTCGATTCGACACTTCCCGAGATCAGTCCGGTCCCGCTTCCCGACGCTGAAGCACCTGCGATTGCCGTGCCGGCACCACCTGTCTCCGGCCGACCGGGAGACCAGAGCCAGACGCCGCCGAATTGCGAACATCAGGAAACAAGAGATGCAAATGGCTGTCTGGTGTCGCGCAGATATGTATGTGACGGCGTTGTAACCAGCGAGGAGCGGCTCACCGGATGTGCGAATTGAAATCGCTTAAGTCTTGGCCGCTGTCGCGGTAACCGGTTGGCCTAAAAGGAGATCATCGGTCGTCAGGCAGAGTGCGCTTTTGCAAAGCGGTTTCGATCCGCGAGAGCCGCAGTGCGACATCTATTGCAGGCTCGGCAACACGGCGAAGGATGCGAAGAAATGTTGCAATCTGGTTCCTCGCGTCCAGTGAAAGTGGCTCAGCCAGTGAGCCGTCGAGCTGAGAATGCTGTCATCGCGACACAGCACAAATGGAGGAAGTTTCATGTCTTATCGATACCTGGGAATGTGTGCACCCATACTTTCTGTCCTTCTTCTGTCTGCAATCATCACGATCGACCCATCGGGCGGTGCAATTGCCCAAGACAGCAGCCAGGACGACAAAGGGGCAGAGACTGCCGGCGGTCCCGGCGGAGGCCCAGGTGGCCAGGAAAAATAGTCGAAGTCTGCGGCCGGCAATCAATCTGCTCGCCGCGAGCAGACCAATGTAAGAGAAGTTCCGGCAGCCCATGCGCGACGAGAGAGAGTGCGCATTACGCCTAGCTTTCTCGATTCGCGTCGGGAAGGAAATTATAGCCTGGGGGGAGGCGCCGATGGCCCATTTGGATGCCCCAAACAGGGAGAGGAACCGCAGTTTCCCTTACTTCTCCGCTGTTTCGATCCTGTTGTGCGCGCTGCTGATCCTGGCACTCGGATACAAACCGTTCCGGGACCAACTCGTTCGGCTCGAGTATTGGACCTCGGATTTCCGGATGGTGTTGCTGGCCGATCGTACCGAAGTTCTACATCCAAAAATTGTTATCGTAACCTTCAACAATGAGACGTTTGGAGGCCAACCCCGCACCCCGATTCCACGCGACTTCCACGCAGATGTGATAAGCGCTATCGATTCAATGAATCCGAAGGCAATCGGCCTCGACTTCTACTTCCTGCAAGAACAGTCTCAAGAAGCTGACGAAAAATTCGCGACAGCGCTTCAGAAAGCAAGAGCTGAGGTCGTCGTTGGGGCTGTCGATGAAACGGCAACTCAGTTTGAGCCCAGCCAATTTGCGTATCAAGAGAATTTCTTGAACAAAACCGGTCGCAAGACTGGCTATATCAATCTCATGTTTGACACAGGCAGCGTTGTGCGGTTCACGCAGCCACCGACAGAAAGTTCAAAGTATCAAAAAAGCTTTGCCTACCAGTTGGCTTCGATTGGCAGGGCAATTCCCGCTCCTATAGCGCGGGGTTCCAGTTCCATTCGCATAGCTTGGCTTGTCGGTCCCGATTTCGACGAGCGTCCGTTTGTCAGTATTCCAGCTCATAAGGTGCTTGCAGCAAGGAATGAGAAATCAACCACCGATGTTATGAAGGCGATTGAGGATGCGATCGTACTGACCGGGATTGATTTTCCATACATGGACCAGCATGAGACGCCGCTGACGGCTTGGACCGGAAATCCCATGAAGGGCGTGATCATCCACGCCAACGTCATCGCACAGCTGATGGATGGGCGCTATTTCCACGAGCTAACACACTTATCCAGGACTCTCTTTCTTCTCGCTGTGGGATCCGTTGGCGTCATTCTCAGCTGGCTGTTCTGGCGGCGGACCATTGATGTTTCGGGTATTGGCTTCGCTGCGGCTGGGTTCGTACTCGTTGACGCCTTTACCTTCTCAGTTTTGCGCACATCGCTACCACTCGTCTTTGCAATCTATGTTTGGTTCACGGCGGTCACTCTCGGACACCACGCGAAGACCTTGATCTGGTGGACCCGGCAGGCGCCGGCAAGGTCATAATCGAGTTCAGATGAAGTCGCCATCACTTGGACCCCTAGCAAAACATTACCACTGCCATAGTGAGCTTTAGGAGGCAGAAGATGTTCATTGGCAGTCGACATATTTCCACAGCTCCATCATTCTTTTTCTTGGTCGTTTGTGGAACGGTCTTTGAATCAACTCCGCTGAGATGTCAGCCCGTCTATGGGACAGCACGGACGACATTTGAAGCCTGCCGGAGAGTCTGTGCTGACTTACCCCCCCAAAGCTGCCAAGCCTACTGGTATCCAGACACTCCGGACAATTTCTATGGTTCGGGATCATGCCGTGTCATTCGCCAAGACGATGTGATGCGTCGGAGTGCGCCTGCTCCATCGAATCCAAGCGCACCCTCAAGCGGAGGACCGTTCGGCGCTCCAGGCGGTGGTCCTGGGATGCGACCACCTGACCATGAGCAGTGTTCTCTGGGACAATGCTAGCGGCGCTGGCTCTAAAACTCAGCCGGACAGCGATCACGGTCACGGACAGCTTCTAATGGGCGGCACGAAAGAAACGGGCCGCATCGAAGTGGACTAATCTCCTGGTATGGTTTTAAGCGCAGTACGCTCGGAGCACGCATTTTTTCACGAAGGACAACCAAAATAAGCGCACGCTTATGTCGGCTCGGGGTCATTCACGTCGTCGACGAACCTTCTGCTTTCAGANGAAACCNGACGGAAATCTGCACCATTCACGGCATGGTGATGTGATTTCCCTGAGCCTCCTGCCAGCCCATCGTCACCCATAGGCCAACTTGCGCGCACGTTGCCACTCGGCGGGCCATGCATACTTTCGATGTCCTCAAACAAATAGGAGGACATCATGCCTGATCCCTTTGAACATCCGATCCCCGACCTGCAGTCTTCGCAGTTGCTCATCTCTTGCGCTCGCATGTTGCGCATGGCGGTGCGGCCATGAAGATCTGGCACGTCCTCGCGCTGATCAGCGGCAGCATCATCACCGCCGTCATGGCGCTAGCCTCTATCAGCTACACCGCAACGCTTGCGTCGTCGGAACCGGCATTCGCCGTGCTGCCGATCCCGAACACATTCCTCTTCGCGATCCTCGCGTTGGCCTTCGATCTCGGGATGATCGCCAGCGTCTTTGGCGCCTTGCACTGGTGGCCCAGCAATCGTATCGGCGCGACCGCGTGTGTTGCGCTGTTCGTGATCGCCTCACTGTTTTCCATTCACGCCGTGCGCGGCTACATCGCGCTCAACATCACGAAGGCCGCAGCGCCTGCGATTCAATCCGCAGATCTATACGCTTCACTCAAGCTTGATCTGCATCAGGCCCAACAGCACCTCGGGCAGTTACAGGACTCTTACAAGACTGTCGGGCGCAAAGAACGCCGGCTCCTAGACGAACGCATATCGATGGCACGACAAGCCGTTCAAGAGGCGCGCACGCGTCTTGAGCAGGCCGATATGCCCGTTCACGTTTCACCGCTGGAAGGCCTCGAATGGTTTCTTGCGATCATTCTGTGGTTCTTCAACGCTACATGCTGGAGTGCCTGGTTCGGTTATGCGTCACCGAGCACGTCGCGTGAGCAGGACACCGTTGCCGGCTGGCTGGGCGGTTCTGAGTTCTCTGAGCCGCAGCACTGCTCGGCGATCTTTTCTTCCTACTCCGATTGGTGCGAGCAACACGGTCGGAAGCCGCTTGCGCAATACAGTTTTTACGCCCGCCTGATCGAGCTGGGGGCACGCAAGTTTCGCGACGGGCGCAACGGACCCACCATGTACGCGCTGCCAGAGCACGCATCATGATCCAATCTTGCGCAGCCCTTTCCGCTCTCCCCTCACGCCAGCATGGTAGACTGACATCATGACCCTCGACCTTTCTGTCCGGGGCACCTATCGCCCCCGCCGCAAGCGGTCCGGCAATCCCCCGCCCTTCCA
>JGI25321J39296_1001991_pt1 | contig 10466 bp, 9 predicted proteins | sample AutmiccommuBRH23_FD_39296 | JGI IMG/M metagenome (IMG submission 39296)
TCCCCATGTGAGAGTAGGTCATCGTCAAGCTCCTTTCCCAAACCCCCGACCCGCGTAAGCTGGTCGGGGGTTTGCTTTTGGCGCAGAGAAAGGTATTGAGCAATGGGGAGAGCATTTAGCGCGTACCTACGAAGTGCCTTCCGCCAACCCTTCAATTGCATTGCTGCATTGCTGCATTGCTGCTTTGGGGTGGTGTTAAAACAGAAGCCTGTCCCCGACAACCGCGTAGCGTTCAGTCCTAACAGCTCCGAAGTGCTGGAGCAGAGCCAGCCGTTGGGTCTTGGCCGGCACTAGCTAATACTTGAGCTGGAGCCGCCCGCAGCTGTCGTCTAGATACATTGCTCTGGGCTGGGCTTAGGCAGCCCCAGCCGGCACAGCGCGACCTAAGGTTGGCGGCAGGCGTGTTGAGAGCACACAGCAGACAGACGCTTCCGCTGCACCGTTATTCCCTTTGTCCGGCTTCAAGCATCGTCTCTGGACGAACCCATTGATCGAACTCCTCGCTGGTAAGGTAACCAAGCTCCATGGCTGCTTCGCGCAATGTGGTGCCTTGCGCATAGGCCTTCTTGGCGATTTCAGCTGCCCGGTCATAGCCGATGTGAGGATTCAGTGCGGTTACCAGCATAAGCCCGCGTTCCAGATGCTCGGCCATACGCGCCGGGTCCGGCTCTAATCCGGAAATGCAATGAGCGTTGAAGTTGCGGCATCCATCGGACAGCAGTTGGACCGATTGAAGCAGGTTATGAATGATCACCGGCTTGAATACGTTCAATTGCAGATGTCCTTGACTCGCTGCAAAGCTGATCGTCATGTCATTGCCCATGACCTGGCAAGCTAGCATTGATAAGGCTTCGCATTGGGTTGGATTGACCTTGCCGGGCATGATCGAACTACCTGGTTCGTTGGCTGGCAATCGCACCTCAGCGAATCCCCCGCGCGGACCGGAGCCGAGCAGACGAAGATCATTGGCCAACTTCATCAACGCGACGGCCAGCGTCTTCAGCGCACCGGACATCGCGACCAGCGGCTCATGTCCGGCCAGCGCGGCGAACTTGTTTGGGGCAGAGACGAAGGGGAGGCCCGAGAGAGCGGCCAGCTCCGCTGCGATGGCTTCGGCGAAGCCGTGCGGCGAGTTCAAACCGGTGCCTACCGCAGTACCCCCCTGCGCCAGTTCATAAACAGCCGGCAGGCACTGACGGATCGTGCGTTCGGCGATATCGAGCTGCGCGACGAACGCCGACATCTCCTGGCCGAAGGTAATCGGAGTTGCATCCATCAGATGGGTGCGTCCGGTCTTGATCAGCTTATTGTGTCGCACTGCAAGCTCTGCCAGTCCACCGGACAGTTCTGCAATGGCAGGCAGCAGTTGGCTGTGCACGGCTTTGGCGGCCGCAATGTGCATTGCTGTCGGGAAGCAGTCGTTGGAGCTCTGCGCGCGATTAACGTGATCGTTCGGATGGACTGGCGCCTTGCCGCCTCGGTTGCCGCCGGCCAGCTCGTTGGCGCGACCCGCGATCACCTCGTTGACGTTCATATTGCTCTGCGTGCCGCTGCCGGTTTGCCAGACGACCAGCGGAAACTGGTCGTCGTGCTGACCATGCAGAACCTCATCCGCGGCTTGCTCGATCAGGCGCGCGATGTCGGGTGGCAGATCACCAATTCGATTGTTTACACGCGCTGCAGCTTTCTTGATCAGCGCTAACGCATGCAGCACCTGGATCGGCATTCGCTCGCTACCAATCGCGAAGTTGCTCAGCGATCGCTGCGTCTGTGCGCCCCAGTAAGCCTGTTCCGGTACTTCGACTTGCCCCAGACTGTCGGTCTCTATACGCGTCATGCCATGCTCCTGCTCGATATTGCTGGTTAGGCTGCCCTGCGGCATCGGCAGTTCCGTAGCTTTGCCTTCGGCCGCTTGAGGCATTGGAACTCCGAGCGCAGAATGTGTCCATTGAGGGCTACCTATAGCCAGCCCAAGGATTTCCAATGTCGACTTTTCGTGTCCAGACCCTGCGCGCTGCAGCGCTGTTCATCTGTATCAGTTCATCGGCTTTTGCCGATAGTGCGAGCCATGCGGGAAGTGCAGAACGTTTTCTGCAGCTTGCCAATGCTGACCGGCTCGCCGTACCTGTTTATGCCCAAGTGCAGCAGATGTTTGCGCAGCGTTTTGCCGAAGCGCAGGCGCCAGATACCAAGAAGGCGCTGCTCGAGCGCTATCAGGCTCAGGCCAATACTGCTTTGGACAAGGCTATAGGGTGGGACAAGCTGAAGCCGGATCTGGTCGCTTTGTACACCAGCCAGTTCTCCGAAACGGAACTGAATCAGCTGATCGATTTTTATGAGTCGCCACTCGGCAAGAAGATGCTCAGCAAGCTGCCGGAGCTCAATGCTCGCTCGGCTCAGCTTACCCAGGTCAAGTTGGAAAGCGCGGTGCCGGAAGTGAATAACCTGCTGTCCGAGATGACGGCCGAACTCGAGAAACAGAAGCCTTAAGAGACCCTGCTATGCGCAAGCTCGATTTGATCCAAGACGCCCTGCAAGCCTTGCAGCCCGAGCACCTTGAAGTGCTCGATGAAAGCCACACACACAGTCGCGGGCAGGAAACACATTACAAAGCCGTGATCGTCAGCGAGCAGTTCACCGGACTGAATTCGGTCAAGCGCCACCAAAAGGCTTATGCCGCGATGGGGGCACTGATGCAACAGATCCATGCCCTTGCGCTGCATACCTATACGCCTGAGGAGTGGGCGCAACAAGGCACGGCCCCGGCATCACCGGTTTGTGCTGGTGGGCATAAATAGCGCGCCGTCTCGCACGGGACCATTCTTGCCGTTCTTTGTTAGACTTCCTCCCCGCGCCGGCCCACGCCGGCGCTTTCGTTTGTATCCGGTCCACCCTTTACGCGGGTGACCACTGGCGGAAGTACCCATGACACGAAAAATCGTTGTGGCAGCGCTGTACAAGTTCGTATCGCTGCCTGATTACGTTGCGCTGCGCGAACCCCTGCTCGAAACCCTCACGCACAATGGCATCAAGGGCACCTTGTTGTTGGCCGAGGAGGGTATCAATGGCACGGTCTCCGGTACCCGCGAGGCCATCAATGCGCTGCTTGAATGGTTTCGGCTCGATGACCGCCTTACCGACATCGACCACAAGGAATCGTACTGCGACGAGCAGCCTTTCTATCGCACCAAGGTCAAGCTGAAGAAGGAGATCGTCACGCTCGGCGTTGAGGGTGTCGATCCGAATCGGCAGGTTGGGACCTATGTCGAGCCGCAGGACTGGAACGCGCTGATCGCCGATCCGGAAGTGTTGCTGATCGACACCCGTAACGACTACGAAGTGGCAATCGGTACGTTCGAAGGTGCGGTCGACCCGAAGACCAAATCGTTCCGAGACTTTCCTGACTACATCAAGGCTCACTACGACCCGGCAAAGCATAAGAAGGTCGCAATGTTNTGCACCGGCGGCATTCGCTGCGAGAAGGCGTCGAGCTATATGCTTGGNGAGGGCTTTGAGGAGGTTTATCACCTCAAGGGCGGCATCCTCAAGTATCTGGAGGAGGTGCCGGAGACGCAAAGTCGATGGCAAGGCGACTGCTTCGTGTTCGATAACCGCGTGACCGTNCGGCATGACCTCAGCGTCGGTGAGTTCGATCTGTGCCATGCCTGCCGCGCACCGCTATCCGTGGAAGATCGTCAATCGGAGCACTACGCTGCGGGTATCAGCTGTCCNCATTGCTGGNATACGNTAAGNGANAANACGCGCGCCGGCGCTCGCGANCGGCAGAAACAGATNGAGCTGGCNCGTCANCGCAATCAGCCGCATCCCATCGGCCGCGACCCGCGAAAACTAGACCGCTGAGCCAACTGGCTGCTGCGCCAGCCTGCCATTGGAGTATCGAAGTGGCCCGACTGATCTATGTNATGGACCCAATGTGCTCNTGGTGCTGGGGATTCGCGCCGGTAATGACGGCGCTGGCCGAGCAAGCCGCGGCTCAGGGCGTATCGCTAGGGCTGAGGGTGGGAGGGCTGCGTCGCGAGCAGGGCGTTATGGATCAGGCAGGGCGGCAGCGCACGCTGTCCTACTGGCAGGCCGTGCACTCGGCGACAGGTCAGTCGTTCAATCTGGATAAGGGCTTGCCTGACGCGTTGATCTACGACACGGAGCCCGCTTGCCGTGCGCTTGTCGCTGCTCGCAGCCTCGATGAATCTCGCGTCTGGTCGCTGTCATTGGCGATTCAGCAGGCGTTCTACCAGCACGGGTTCGATGTGACCCTGCCAGCGGTGCTGGTGGACCTGGCCGAGACCGCAGGTCTTTCGCGGAGTCAGTTCGCCGAGCGTTATGACGACCCGGCCACCAAGGCAGCCACCGTGGCTGACTTCACCTGGGTCGAGAACCTCGGCATTGCCGGCTTCCCCACACTGCTGGCCGAGCACGAAGGGCAACTGGCGCTGGTCACCAACGGCTATCAACCGCTGTCTGCACTAAGCCCGCTACTGGAACGCTGGCTGGAGCGTAACGCCCATGCCTGACCAACTCAGCTGGGCAGAGATACGCCGGCTCGCATTGCACCATCGCAAAGCGCTGATCCTGGCGAATCTGGTTGCCGTGCTGGCGACGCTCTNCAGTGTGCCGATTCCGTTGCTGCTGCCGCTGTTGGTCGACGAGGTGCTGCTCGGAGCGGGCGACTCGGCGCTGCAGATCATGGATCGCTTTCTGCCTGCCAGCTGGGAAACCGCTGTCGGCTATATCGGGCTCATGCTCGGCGTGACCCTGGTATTGCGGTCTTCTGCGCTGGTGTTCAACGTGCTGCAGGCGCGCCTGTTCGCTCGGCTTTCGAAGGACATCGTTTATCGCATTCGCGTGCGGCTGATCGAGCGGCTCAAGCGCATTGCCCTGGCGGAATACGAAAGCCTCGGCGGCGGCACGGTGGCGGCGCACCTGGTCACTGATCTGGAGACCATCGACAAGTTCATCGGCGATACGCTCAGCCGTCTGCTGGTGGCCGTGCTGTCGATTTTCGGCACGGCGGCCATTCTGGTATGGATGCACTGGCAGCTGGCGTTGTTGATTCTCCTGTTCAATCCGCTGGTGATCTACGCCACGGTTCAGCTGGGCAAGCGCGTGAAGCACCTGAAGAAGCTGGAGAACGACAGCACGTCGCGCTTCACCCAGGCACTCACGGAAACCCTCGATGCCATCCAGGAAGTGCGCGCCGGCAACCGGCAGGGATTCTTCCTCGGTCGCCTGGGTTTGCGCGCGCGGGAGGTACGCGACTACGCGGTTGCTTCGCAGTGGAAGACCGACGCGTCCAACCGTGCCAGTGGCCTGCTGTTCCAGTTCGGCATTGACGTGTTTCGCGCCGCGGCAATGCTCACTGTGCTGTTTTCCGATCTGTCGATCGGCCAGATGCTGGCGGTCTTCAGCTACCTCTGGTTCATGATCGGTCCGGTGGAGCAACTTTTGAGCCTGCAGTACGCCTTCTACGCTGCTGGCGGTGCGCTGGGCCGCATCAACCAGCTGCTGGCGCGGGCGGACGAGCCGCAGTACGCCGGCGGACGCGATCCTTTCGCCGGCCAGACGACGGTGGCGATCGATGTACGAGGTCTGCGCTTTGCCTATCAGGATGAACCGATTCTGGAAGGGCTTGATCTCAGCATCGCGCCGGGCGAGAAGGTCGCAATCGTCGGGGCCAGCGGTGGCGGCAAGAGCACCCTGGTGCAACTGCTGCTGGGCCTCTATCAGCCGCAGGCCGGGCAGATCCAGTTCGGCGGCGTGCCGCTTGAAGAGATCGGGCTGGGCACTGTGCGCGACAACGTTGCAGTAGTGCTGCAGCATCCCGCACTGTTCAACGACAGCGTGCGAGCCAACCTGATGATGGGCCGCGAGCGAGATGACGACGCCTGCTGGCGGGCGTTGGAGATCGCTCAGCTGGCCGATACCATTCGTCAATTATCGAACGGTCTGGACAGCATCGTCGGCCGTTCCGGCGTGCGTCTGTCCGGCGGTCAGCGGCAGCGCCTGGCCGTAGCACGCATGATCCTGGCCGAGCCGAAGGTCGTGATTCTCGATGAAGCCACCTCTGCGCTGGATGCGGCGACGGAGTATGCCCTGCACCAAGGCCTCAATCGTTTCCTTCAGGGGCGTACGACGCTGATCATTGCCCATCGCCTGTCGGCGGTGAAACAGGCGGATCGCGTACTGGTCTTCGACGGTGGCCGCATCGCCGAAGACGGCGGCCACCAGCAGCTCATCGCCGAGGGTGGGCTTTACGCTCGGCTCTATGGGCACCTGCAGCACTAGCTGCGCAGGCACGTCATTCACCCGCAGCGGGTCACTGAGTTCGCCGTTGGGACTTGGCCGAAAGCCGCAGCTGATCCGCACCCATAGGTGGACGTCCTGGCGTGGGCCGCGACAGGCGAAGGTCGTTAGCACTTACCGTCAGTCTTAAGGCGCCAAAAATATCCAGCCGCCACGCTCAACTATTAGTAATCTCTGCCGACTTCCCGTTCGTGCCTCTTTTGTGGAACTTCTCTGATGGAACCAGTGCTGAATTCACTCACTAATCTCTCGGTCGGCAAAAAGCTCATCAGTGGTTTCGGCCTGGTACTGCTGCTCACGCTTGGAGTGGCCGGTACTGGGTTCGTTGCCGTCGATGAAATCCTTGGCAGGGCCCGGCAGATCGAGCAGCTTTCCAGCGTCAACGCCTCTATTCTGGCGGCGCGTGGTGCCGAGCGGGACTACGCGCTGACCCGTCAGTCATCTTCGGCCGAGGCGTTGCATGGCTCGCTGCAGCAACTGAATCAGAAGCTCGCCGGCCTGACCACCAGCTCCGATGCCGCCGAGCGGGCCTATCTGACGCGGATTAGCCAGGGTGCGGATGAATACGCGCAAAAGTTCGACCGCTACATGCAGCTGATCGAGCGCGGCGTGGCGCTACGTACGCGGATGCAGGAGGCCGCTCAGGTCAGTCGCGAGGAGTTCGAGTTCATCGAGCTGGACATGTACGACGCGGTACGGGTGCTGCGGCTGGAGGGAGATCGGCTCAAGGGAAGCGATCCGCTGACCGTCGCCGAGGCGACTTCGGGCCTGACCAAGCAGATCCTGGACATGCGTACCCTGGAGAATGTCTACGTTGCCAACAGCTCGGATGAAGCAGCCACCAGCTGGAGCGACTTGCACGGGAACGTGACTAACATCGGCAGCAATCTCAAGATCTGGCTGAACGATGACCAGAAGGCTTCCATGGACAAGGCTCTGGCCGAGCTGGACCAGTACAGGCTGGCGTTCGACGAGTTTCGTCAGAATCGTAGTGAGCGCCTCGCGCTCGAACAGTCGATGGCCCAGCAGTCCGAAGTCGTGATCGCTGCTGCCGACGAGGCCTTGGCCAATGCCAGCAACGCCATGCAGCAACAGAAAAGCAGCAGCTACATGTTGCTCGGCGTGATTGGCGCGCTGGCCATTTTCGTCGGCATGCTGGCCGCCACGGTGATCTCGCGAATGATCGTCGGCCCGCTTCGCAGCACCGTCCAGCAGGCCCAGCGGGTCGCCAGCGGTGATCTGACGTACTCCGCGGCAAGCTCGCGTCGTGACGAGGTCGGGCAACTGCAGAACGCCATGCACGACATGACCGAAAGCCTGCGCAATCTGATTGGCCGCATCGGTGGCGGCGTCAGCCAGATCGCTGCAGCCGCCGATCAGCTCTCGGCCGTGACTGCGCAGACCAGTGCCGGCGTACAGACTCAGCGCGTCGAGACCGAGCAGGTGGCCACCGCGATGCACGAGATGGCTGCGACGGTGCAGGAGGTTGCACGCAATGCCGAGCAGGCTTCCATTGCCGCGCGCCAGGCGGATCAGCAGGCGCGGCAGGGCGATCTGGTGGTGCAGGATGCCGTCGGACAGATCGGCAACCTGGCCGGCGAGGTGAATCAGTCGGCGCATGCGATCGAAGCGTTGCACGCCGAAAGTGGACGCATCGGTAGCGTGCTCGAGGTGATTCGAGCGGTTGCCGAGCAAACCAATCTGTTGGCACTCAATGCGGCCATCGAAGCGGCCCGTGCCGGCGAGCAGGGCCGCGGCTTCGCCGTGGTGGCTGACGAGGTTCGTGCCCTGGCGCGGCGTACCCATGATTCCACCGAGGAAATCGAGGGGCTTATCGCCAACCTGCAGCGGGTTGCGCAGCAGGCGGTGGAGCAGATGCAGAGCAGCCGTGACCTGACACAACGGACCGTAGATCTGGCCAACGAGGCCGGCGTCGCGCTTGGGCGCATCACGGAGTCGGTGTCGACCATCGAGCAGATGAACCAGCAGATTGCGGCAGCTGCCGAGCAGCAGAGCGCCGTGGCCGAGAACATTTCCGAGAGCGTGACCCGCGTGCGGGATATCGGTGACCAGAGCGCCAGTGCCACCGAGCACACCGCCAGTGCCAGTGCCGAGCTGGCACGCCTGGGACTGGAATTGCAGGAGCTGGTTCGTCAGTTCCGCACCTGACCCGCGTAGGGGTGTATGCGGCTCAAGCTCCTTGAGCCGCTTTCTTCAGCGACCGCCGTTCAGTTCAGCGGCCCAGGCGGCCAGAGGCAGCGCTGGCTCCTGCTGCCAGATGCGCTGCCACAGGCTGACCAGGCGGCTCATGTCGCCCCGGTTGGCCGGCAGTCGTTCGGGTTGCGCGATAAGCTGCCAGCCTTCGGCAGAGCGCTCTGCCAGCGGAAAGCGGAATGGATGAAAGCCGGTCATGCCCAGCCGCAGGTCGGTCACCAGTAGCTGATCGCCATCCACGTCATAGCGCAGCACGTTTCCGGTAAACCATTTCAAGCGTTCGTGCTGCTCTGAGCCATTGAGCTCCGCGGCCAGCTGCGCGTTGCGTGGAAGCCGCACGAGGCTGGGTGGTGCAGCATCCCACCAGCTGACCAGCGTTTCGTAATAGTGCTCGCCATCCACCAGAATCACCCGCCACAGCAGGCTGTTGAAGGGTGTTGGTGTGCTGAACATCTGCTCCGCCTGGATCCCTTGGCTTGCCATGGTCGCCTGCACGCGGTGCTCGGCCATCTGTTTGCCGGCCAGGGTAAACCCCAGGTAACAGGTGGAAATGGCCAGGGCGTAGGCGGGCCATCTGGCCCTGCGTCCGCGCAGGCCAAACAGCAGACCCGCCAGCACCGCAATGAGCAGTGGCACGCTGTACAGCGGGTCGATGATGAACACGCTGGACCAGGCGATAGGAGGCGTGGTCAGTGGCCAGAGCAGCTGCGTGCCGTAGCTGGTGAAGGCGTCCAGCAGAACGTGAGTGATCAGCACCAACCAGATGCTGAGGAACAGTCGTGTAGCGGTGTATCGCTCGTCCGGGCGGAATCGCCTGATCAGCCAGGTCAGCAGAACGGCGAGCAGACTCAGCACGAACAACGAATGGCTGAAGCCACGNTGATAGGTCATGTTGGCGACCGCATCGCCGTAGTCGATGACCACATCGAGATCCGGCAGGGTGCCGAGCACGGCGCCGTAAGCGAGCGCCTTGCGACCCTGCCAGCGACCGAGCATAGCGCCTTGTACACTGGCACCGAGTAGAGCCTGGGTGATCGAGTCCATGTTCAGATCCGTTGGGGCGGGCGTTTACCTTAGCCGAACGGCTGCCGGCAGCTGACGGCCAATGTTCTAAAAAGTGTGTCGGCGGCGCGCAGGTCATAGGACAATCACCGACACCCATCGTCCGCCGNGAGCTTTCATGCTGGAAATTTCCAATGCCGTNCAGTTGCCGGATGCCGAGATCGAACTGACTGCCATCCGCGCCCAGGGTGCGGGCGGGCAGAACGTCAACAAGGTTTCCAGCGCGTTGCACTTGCGCTTCGACATCCAGGCGTCGTCATTACCGCCGTTCTACAAGGAGCGGCTGCTGGCCCTGCGCGATAGTCGGATCACCAGCGAAGGCGTGGTCGTCATCAAGGCGCAGCGGTATCGAACCCAGGAGCAGAACCGCCTCGATGCGCTGGAACGACTGGCGGAACTGATTCGCAGCGTGGCCAAGGTGGAGAAGGCGCGCCGCCCGACCAAGCCGACGCTCGGCTCGAAGAAGCGCCGGCTCGAAGGCAAAACCAAGCGCGGCGCGATCAAGGCAGGGCGGGGCAAGGTCGACTTCTGATCGGCCTGTGTCGCCACGCTGCCCGCGGAGCAGCCGGCTACAGGGTGCCGGTCCGTGGTGGAATCGGCTCTTCCTGCGCGACCGGATGCTCGTCGACCATCTCCGCCTCGTTGGCCGGTGCCGCAGTTGCTTCGACTTCCGGGGTGTCGGGCATCAGCTCCAGCACGGTGTGGCTGGTACGCAGCATCGGAGTGAAATGACCGTGCGGCTCGGTTACCAGATCCACCACGCGGCGCGGGCGCCAGAACGAGTAGATCGCGAGGATGCCCAGCGACACGGCGAAGAACAGCGGCAGGGCGATGTGGCCGAACAGGTGCATCAGACCACCGGCGACCAC
>JGI25321J39296_1002015_pt1 | contig 10346 bp, 7 predicted proteins | sample AutmiccommuBRH23_FD_39296 | JGI IMG/M metagenome (IMG submission 39296)
AGCCGCACCGGTCTTGCGCACCGAAGCCGAACCGTCACGGATGCCGCGGGTCGAGGATTTCCCGCCGGTGGTTCAGGCCGAGATCGAGCACCGCTCGGCGCCGCAGGGCCATGCCGATGAACGCGGTCCGATGGGTTTGCTCAAGCGCCTGTCCAACTCGCTGGGCCGCCGGGAAGAGGACGAACCTGCGGCATCGGGCCAGGCGCAGCCTGTCCGGCGTCCGCTGTCGCCGGAGGCAAGCGTCTACGCGCCGCGCCGCGGACAGCTTGACGATCAGGGCCGGGTGACGCCACAGACTCGCGCGAGTCACGAGGACGAACAACTCGAGATTCCGGCATTTCTGCGCCGCCAGGCCAAGTAGGCTGCGTAACGCTTAGTGCAATAGGGAAGGCATGGCGGCCAGAAGGCCGCCATGCCTTTTTGTTAACCCATTGTTAAATCTTATGTTATGGATTCACTGTTGAGCAGCGGTAACGTAACAGAAGGAAAAAAAGCGTGATTTGGAAAGTCGGGGCCGTCACCGTATCTTGCTGACGACGACAAGGGGATGGGGCAGTCGACCGCGCCGGGGAAGCGTGGAGTTGCTCTTGGTGACTGGGGACAACATGGTCATGAATGGCCGTGCCAAATTGCGGGAAACGGCGGACCTAATGAGTATCGATGTAGTTGGACTACAGACCACGATCGAGCGGTCGATCTCGCTCTCGGGCATTGCCGTCCATTCCGGTGAAAATGTATCGATATCGTTTCATCCCGCGGATGCCGATACCGGCATCGTTTTCAACCGTACACTTGCTTCCGGCGACGTCGTCAGCGTCCGCGCCGTGTCCTCGCAAGTGGGCTCCACCGATCTGTGCACGCTGCTGGGCAAGGCCCCCGACCGGTCGGTGGCGACAGTCGAGCATCTGATGGCCGCGCTGTATGCGTTGGGCGTCGACAATATCAGCATTGAACTTGATGGCAGCGAAGTGCCGATCATGGATGGCAGCGCCGCCGTGTTCATCGAGGCGCTCGACACCGCCGGCCTCAAAAATCATTCGGTCAAGCGCCGCTACATTCGCGTCATCAAGCCGGTGCGCATTGAAATGGGCGGCTCCTGGGCGGAATTCAGCCAGCACCACGGCACCCGCTTCGAGATCGACATTGATTTCGAATCACCCTTGATCGGCCGTCAGTCCTGGAAGGGCGAAGTCAGCGCCGACACGTTCCGCCGCGAACTGGCGCGCGCCCGCACCTTCGGTTTCATGCGTGATGTCGAGCGGCTGTGGGCTTCGGGCCACGCGCTGGGCTCGTCGCTCGAAAATTCCGTGGTGATCGGCGACGACGACAAGGTCATCAATGTCGAAGGTCTGCGCTTCCGCGACGAGTTCGCGCGGCACAAGGCGCTCGACGCCGTTGGCGATCTGGCGCTGGCCGGGGCCCAGTTCATCGGCTGCTATCGCAGCTACCGCGGCGGCCACAAGCTCAATGCGCTGGCGCTGCGGGCGCTTCTGGCCGACCAGTCGGCCTATGAAGTCGTCGAGGCGCCGGCTCGCCGGGACACGGTTCGCCATGGCGAACTGGTCGCCGTCAACGCCGCCGCCTTCGCGCCCTGGGCGCTTTGAGGCGCTGCCGAAAGCGCTTGCTGATCAAAAACTCGTCTTGTTGAAACGGCCATTGCCACAAAATTGCGGCAAAGCGTCGTCATGACGTTGCGAAGTTCGGTGATTTCCGGATAGAAACGCGTGTCTGGTTCCGCGGTGCGTTCGCACCGGCGGCTGTTGAGAGGTTTTGCAGGATGGATACTTCGGTCAAGGGTGGGCGCGGGCGCGCTGTTCGGGTTGCGCTCCTTGTCGCCGGATTGGCTGGCGTTTCGGCCATGGTCAGCGGCTGTCAATCCGATCCGGACATCGACATCACCGCCTATGCGCAGTCCATCGAACCCGCTGACGTGATGTACAATCAGGGACTTGCGAACCTCCAGGCCGGCGAATTGACTGAAGCCGGGCGCAAGTTCGCGGCGATTGACAAGCAGCATCCCTATTCCGAATTCGCCCGCAAGGCGATGGTGATGAGCGCCTTCACCGACTACCGCCAGGGCCAGTATTCCGAAGCCATCAACACGGCGTCGCGTTTCCTCAGCCTTTACCCCAATGACGAGGATGCGGCCTATGCGCAGTACATCGTCGGGCTTGCCTATTACCGGCAAATTCCGGAGGTGACGCGGGACCAGCGCACCTCGGCGCGCGCCATCGCGGCCTTCACCGAGGTGATCGAGCGCTATCCTGATTCGGAATATGTCGAGGACAGCCAGGCCAAGCTGCGCTATGCGCGCGACCAGCTGGCCGGCAAGGAGATGCAGGTCGGGCGTTACTATCTCGAGCGCAAGGAATATGTCGCGGCGGCCAACCGGTTCCGTCTGGTGGTCGAGCAATATCCCAACACCCGGCAGATCGAAGAGGCCTTGGCGCGACTGGTCGAGACCTATTATGCGATGGGACTGGAAAGCGAAGCACAGACGGCGGCGGCCGTGCTCGGGCACAATTATCCCGAGAGCCAGTGGTATGCGGATTCCTACAAGCTCCTGAAGACCCGCGGCCTTGAGCCGAGGGAAAACAAGGGGTCCTGGATTTCGCGCGCCGGGACCCGCCTCGTCGGCGCCTGAAGCGGGCGGCGATGCTTGTCCAGCTGTCGATCCGCGATATCGTCCTGATCGAGAAGCTAGATCTCGAATTCGACGCCGGCCTTTCGGTTCTCACCGGGGAAACCGGCGCGGGAAAATCCATCCTGCTTGATTCGCTTTCGCTGGCGCTTGGTGGCCGTGGCGATGGCGGCCTCGTGCGCCATGGCGCAGGCAAGGGCCAGGTCACCGCCGTGTTTGATGTGGCCGTCGATCATCCGGCGCGGCTGCTGCTGCGCGCCAACGACATTGACGACGAGGGCGATCTGGTGTTCCGCCGGGTGCAATCGGGCGATGGCCGCACGCGCGTGTTCATCAATGATCAGCCGGCAAGCGTGGCGCTGATGCGCGAGGCGGGCCTCAAGCTCGTCGAAATCCATGGCCAGCACGATGACCGGGCGCTGATCGACACCGACGCGCACCGGGCGCTGCTCGACGCCTTTGGCGGGCTGACGGAACGCGCAGCCGATGTCGGGCGGTTGCATGATGGCTGGCGCGAGGCGGAACGGGCGCTCAAGGCGCACCGGGCCAAGGTCGAGGCGGCGCGGCGGGAAGCCGACTGGCTGCGCGCCTCGGTCGAGGAACTTGAAAAGCTCCACCCGGTCGAGGGCGAGGAAGAGGAACTGGCCGAGCGCCGCTCGATGATGATGAAGGCCGAGAAGATGGCCAACGACATCAACGAGGCCGACGAGGTGCTCAACGGCCAGGGTTCGCCGATGCCGGTGATCAGCGGGCTGCTCCGTCGGCTCGAGCGCAAGGCCCAGGAAGCTCCTGAACTTTTGAACGACACCGTGGCGGCACTCGATGCGGCGCTCAATGCGTTGGCCGATGCGCAGACAGCGGTGGAGGCGGCACTGAGGGCCGCCGATTTCAATCCGCGCGAGCTTGAAGAGACCGAGGAACGGCTGTTTGGCTTGAGGGGTGCCGCGCGCAAATACAATGTCAGCGTCGAGGCCTTGCCGGAACTGGCGGCGCAGATGGTCGCCGATCTCGGCGATCTTGACGCCGGCGAAGAGCGGCTGGCGCAGATGGAAGCCCGGGTCGGCGAGACCAGGGCGGCGTTCCTCGAGGCCGCCGGGCAATTGTCCGTCCGCCGACACGAGACGGCGGAAGCGTTGACCCAGGCGGTGATGGCGGAACTTCCGGCGCTGAAGCTGGAGCGGGCCGAATTCATCGTCGAAATCTCCAGTGACGCCGCCAATGCCGGCCCGTCGGGCATCGACGCCATCGCCTTTCATGTGCGCACCAATCCTGGCTCGCGGCCGGGTCCGATCATGAAGGTCGCCTCGGGCGGCGAACTGTCGCGCTTCCTGCTGGCGCTCAAGGTGGCGCTGGCCGATCGCGGCTCGGCGCCGACCCTGGTGTTTGACGAGATCGACACCGGCGTCGGCGGCGCCGTGGCCGACGCCATCGGCAAGCGGCTGAAGCGGCTGGCCTCGGGCGTGCAGGTGCTCTCGGTCACCCACGCGCCGCAGGTGGCGGCCCGCGCCGCCACCCACATGCTGATCGCCAAGGGACCGTCGGAATCCGGATCGGTGACCGTGTCGACAAGGGTCAGCACCATGGGGGCGGACGGACGGCGCGAGGAAATCGCAAGGATGCTGGCGGGCGAGCATGTCACCGACGAAGCGCGGGCGGCGGCGGCGCGGCTCTTGGATGTGGCGGATTGAAATGTTGCGGGATCCGGCGGCGTCCGGCCGGGTGATCGTGCTGAAAGCCGAAGGCCCTTCAAAACCTGCATCGCCGTCAGTCCGCGCCGCAAACCCTGACCGCGGATTGGCCCGACAATCGTCTTTTCATTTGCCCGAATCCGTCTAAAACGGGGCTGATTGCCGGAGCATCACCATGACCAAACAGCCTAAGCCGGTCGCCGGTCTGAGCGAAGCGGAAGCCAAAGCCGAGCTGGAACGGCTGGCCGTTGAGATCGCCCGTCATGACGAGGCCTATCACGGCCAGGACGCGCCGCTGGTCTCCGACGCCGAGTACGACGCGCTGAAGCGGCGCAATCTCGAAATCGAGGAACGGTTTCCAAAACTCAAGCTGGCCCAGTCCCCGTCCGAGAAAATCGGCGCCGCCGTGGCCGAGGGTTTTGGCAAGATCACCCACAAGGTGCCGATGCTGTCGCTCGACAACGCGTTTTCCGACGAGGATGTGCGCGATTTCGTCCATTCGGTCTACCGGTTCTTAGGCCAATTGCCGGACCAGTCGATCGCGTTCACCGCCGAGCCGAAGATCGACGGGCTGTCGATGTCGATCCGCTACGAGGACGGCAAGCTGACGACCGCCGCCACCCGCGGCGACGGTTCGACCGGCGAAAACGTCACCGCCAATGTCAAAACCATCTCCGAGATCCCCAATCAGCTGCCCAAGGGCGCGCCATCGGTGGTGGAAGTCCGCGGCGAGGTCTACATGGCCAAAGAGGATTTCCTGGCGCTGAACGCGCGCATGGAAGCCGAAGGCAAGCCAACTTACGTCAATCCGCGCAACACCGCCGCAGGCTCGCTCAGGCAGCTCGACGCCTCGGTGACGGCGAGCCGCAAGCTCAAATTCTTCGCCTATGCCTGGGGCGACATGTCGGAACTGCCGGCCGACACCCAGCACGGCATGATCGAGGCGTTCAAAAGCTGGGGCTTTCCGGTCAATCCGCTGACCAAACGGCTTCACGGCATCGAGGATCTGATCGGTCATTACAATGACATCGGGCTGGCCCGCGCCGAACTGCCCTATGACATCGACGGCGTCGTCTACAAGGTCGACCGGCTCGACCTGCAGGCGCGCCTGGGGTTCCGCTCGCGCAGCCCGCGCTGGGCGATTGCCCACAAGTTCCCGGCCGAAAAGGCCATCACCAAACTCACCGCGATCGACATCCAGGTCGGCCGCACCGGCGCGCTCACCCCGGTGGCCCGTCTCGCTCCGGTCACCGTCGGCGGCGTCGTCGTCACCAACGCGACGCTGCACAATGCCGAGGAGATCGCCCGGCTCGGGGTCAGGATCGGCGATCTGGTCGAAATCCAGCGCGCCGGCGACGTCATTCCGCAGATTCTCAGGGTGGCGGAATCGCCCGATGACGCGGTCGAGTTCCATTTCCCCGAAACCTGCCCGTGCCCACTCCAGACCCCGATCATCCGCGAGGAGACCGCCGGCGGGGTCGAGGGCGTCATCCGCCGCTGTTCGGGCGAGTTCGCCTGTCCGTTCCAGCGCAAGGAGCATCTCAAGCATTTCGTCTCGCGCAAGGCGTTTGATATCGACGGGCTCGGCGAAAAGCAGATCGAATATTTCTACGACGACGCCACGCTGCCGATCCGCCAGCCCGCCGACATCTTCACGCTGGCCCGGCGCGACGCGGAGCTCGACCTGCAGAAGCTGAAGAACCGCGACGGCTATGGCGACACCTCGGCGCAAAAACTGTTCGACGCCATCGAGGCGCGGCGCACCATCGCGCTCGACCGGCTGATCTTCGGCCTCGGCATCCGCCATGTTGGCGAGCAGACCGCCAAAACCTTGGCGCGCGCCTATGGAAACTGGGCCTCGGTGCACGAGGCGGCGCTCGCCATCGCCAGAGGCGACCAGGCCGCGGCCGAGGAAATGGACGCGCTCGACGACATCGGCCCCGCCGTGGTCGAGGCCGTCGGCCGCTTCTTCGGCGAGCCGCACAATATCGAGATGGTCGACCGGCTGGTGGCCGAACTCAGCATTCTTGAAGCGGAAAAACCGTCCCAGGATTCCCCCGTCGCCGGCCTCACCGTGGTGTTCACCGGCAGCCTCGAAAAAATGACCCGCGACGAAGCCAAAGCCATGGCCGAACGGCTCGGCGCCAAGGTGGCGGGCTCGGTGTCGAAGAAAACCGACATCCTCGTCGCCGGCCCCAGCGCCGGCTCGAAGCTTGCCAAGGCGCAGGAGCTGGGGGTTCGGACGATGGATGAGGAGGGGTGGTTCGAGCTGGTGGGGTAGGGGGCGGGNGTTCCTTCACAGGGAAGTGGCGACCGTTCTACTGAGATTTCAAACCTACGTGTGATCATGTTTGGCTTTTGTGGCCTGCAGGCGATTGCCCGCGAACCCAACGCTTGGCGGCGGACAAAACCGTCATTCGAAATTTCGCATTTTCTTTGAAATATTAACTCCATTGACATTCTAAAAATACGGATTATTATTCACTAGACCGATTGGTCTAATAGCAAATATATCGAGGAGATACTGCGATGCACGTTGCCAAGGAGCATGTCGATATCAAATTGCAAATCCCGGGCGCCACTATTCGTCAGCATAAGGATTTTGGAGATGCAACCGGATTAGGAAAGATTAGTTGCGAGTACTTTACTCTTTCTGCGGGTGTCGATACCACGCCGCTGTTTCAAGGTCTGGAGGGTAACCTCTGCCAATCACCGCATTGGGGCTATGTGTTGGGCGGTCGACTGACGACGACAGATGCAGCAGGTGGTCAGGAAACGGTGTCCGCGAATGATCTGTTCTACTGGCCGCCCGGACATAACGTAAAAGTCGATGCCGACGCGGAGATCATCATGTTTAGCCCGCAGCACGAGCACAGCCATGTTATTGAACACATGATCGAAATGACGAAGGGCTAGGCATGCCCTCACACGGCAAGCCCCGCCTTTGCTAAACCGCAGAAGGCAAATGAAAGACAAAGCAAAAGACGACGAAGCAAGTGTTTCGCCAATCCATGCAACCAAGCAACGGTTGATCGACGCCGGGCTTCGCATGCTTCTCAAGCATGGCTACAACGATCTTGGCATTCAGGCTCTGCTTGCAGAGACGCAATTACCGAAAGGATCGTTCTATCATCACTTCAAGGACAAGGAAGACTTTGCTCTACAGGTTGTTGATAGCTACATGACCCAAGTTCATGCGGGTCTCGACGTCACGCTTTCAGACCCGGAACGGCCACCATTGTTGCGGGTTCGGGATTTTTTCGAGAGGACGCAGAAATCCTACCGGGAGGAAGGATACATGGGCTGTCTGCTTGGCGGACTTGGCCAGGAGCTGTCCGGGGTCAGCGAAGTGTTTCGGGACAAGATCGCGGAGTGCTTTTCCGCGATTGCGGAACGCGTGGCTGGTTGCCTTGAAGAAGCGCGACAGCTTCAGGACATCCCGGATGACAGCAACGTTCAGGAAATGGCTGATCTGCTGGTTGATTGCTGGGAAGGGGCAGCGCTTCGTAGCCGTCTTCGTCGAAGTCCAAACTCGCTGGATGCAATGCTCGACTTCTACTTTCAGGCTGTAGCCACTAACCGGCGCCACCCGGAAGGCACTGAAGTGTCCCATTGAAAACGGGGGCAGTTCACGACCTCTCTGACATTCCTGGTGGCAAGGAGAATTCTATGACGAGTTTAAAATTCCTGCGTTCCAACAATGCGCGAAAGAAATCGTTTGATTTGCCACGCCATGTCTTGGCTGCAACTATTCTGCTGGGGGTCGCAGCCGCAGGCAGTGAGGCATTCGCGGCCAAAAGAACGCCAATTTCAAGAGATCAGGCAAGCGACAATATCTTGTTGTGTAAAGCCGGTGGTGGGGAAATCGTCAGAACGCCGAGTGTCGTGGCCTGCTGCAATGAGCAATCCGACGGCCGCACCATTTGTGTCGGATGCGCCCCTGACGGCACCCATTGTGCCAACTACGCGGTGCGTACAGGACCCAAAAGCAGCCTTCGCCGTTCGCTGACGGAACTGTCTCCCTTGAGTGGTGCTGTTACAGCTCCAAAGTCCTCCAACGCTCCAACAAACACCCACAAAAAATCAAACAGGAACAGTCTCAATAATTGAACCTGACGGCTCCTCGATCATCTCGCCCGGCAGCCGGATCTTGAAGCTCCCCTCAATCCAGCACCGCCCGCAGCACCACGAACAGCACGCCCGACAGCACCGCGGCGGCGGGGACGGTGATCACCCAGGCGGCGATGATCTGCAGGAAATGGGCGCGGCGGACCAGCTTGCGGCGGCGCTGTTCGGCGAGCTTGCCTTTTCTCGCCAAGTCGCCACGCTGGTTGATCTGGTGGCGGCCGACATAATCGGCCCGCCGCGATGATTTTTCCGTGTACCATTCGCGGAAGAAGCCGACGCCGAAGACGGCGCCCACGGCGATGTGGGTGGAACTCACCGGCAGTCCCAGCCCCGAGGCGACGATCACCGTGATCGCCGCCGACAGCGCCACGCAATAGGCCCGCATCGGGTTGAGCTTGGTGATCTGGTTGCCGACCATGCGGATCAGTTTCGGGCCGAACAGGATCAGGCCGAGCGAGATGCCGGCGGCGCCCACCGCCATCGCCCAGAGCGGGATCACCACCTTGGCGGCGACATCGCCATATTCGGCGGTGTGGACGATCGCCGCCAGCGGGCCGACCGCATTGGCCACGTCATTGGCGCCGTGGGCGAAGGACAACAGCGCGGCGGAGAAGATCAGCGGCAGGCCGAACAGTTTCCTGAGCGACTGGTTGCGGTTTTCAAGCCCGCGTGACTGGCGTTCGATCACCGGACGGGCGGCGACCCAGCTGAGGAGCGCAACCCCGGCGCCGATCAGCAGCGCCATTTCGAACGAGATGTCGACAAGCGCCTTGACGCCCTTCAGCGACAGATAGGCGGCAAAGGCGCCGGCCATGATGGCGATCAGCACCGGCACCCAGCGCCGGGCGGCGGCGATCTTGTCGTCCTGGTAGATGATGGCCATCTTGATGAAGGCGAGGAAGCCGGCCGCGATCAGCCCGCCCATGAACGGCGAGATCAGCCAGCTCGCGGCAATCGCGCCCATGGTCGGCCAGTTCACCGCGTCGACGCCGGCGGCGGCAATGCCCGCTCCCATCACCCCGCCGACAATCGAATGGGTGGTCGACACCGGTGCGCCGATGAAGGTGGCGAGATGGATCCACATCGCCGCCGCCACCAGCGCCGCCATCATCGCGGCGATGAAGATGTCGGGATCGGAGACCGCGGCGGGGTCGATGATGTCCTTGGAAATGGTGGAGATGACATCGCCGCCGGCAATCAGCGCGCCGGCGCTTTCAAACACCGCGGCAATGGCCAGCGCCACCCCCATGGACATCGCCTTGGAGCCGACGGCGGGGCCGACATTGTTGGCGACGTCATTGGCGCCGATGTTGAGCGCCATATAGGCGCCGATGGTGGCGGCGGCGATGATCACCACCGAGCCGGGATGACCGGTGACGAAAACGGCGGCGATGACGGCGCAGAGGAAAATGAACACCAGCGCCAGCCCGGGCGTGACGAAGCCGCGGTTGATCAGGCCGGTCGCCTCCTCCATGGTCGCGAACTTGTCGAGATCCTTGTCGAGCGTCGGCTTGCGGTAGGTGTCAGTCATTTTTGCTGATGGTTCCAGAGTTCCGGTCCGGCGCGGGCGCCGAATGTGACATTCATATGACAGGCTGTGGATGGACGCCCCGGAAAGTCCCGTCAAGCCGCCGCCCGGGCCTATCAACTTCTATTCCACATCAGCTGACGGTTTTGCGGCAGCCGGCGCATTCTGCCAGAGGCTTTGGGTCATTTTGTGTCCCCCGGCCGCACTGTCTGTTGACGCGGCTTTTGTATCGGTACGCCCGGGTTGGCGATCCCCGCGGGCCAGTAACATGACCGTGGCGGACCCGGCCGGAGAGACCGGCCGAGCTTGTCAGGCCCGGCCAAACCGCCGATAAGGCGGGCAGGCGGCTTGCGAAGAGCGG
>JGI25321J39296_1002036_pt1 | contig 10272 bp, 9 predicted proteins | sample AutmiccommuBRH23_FD_39296 | JGI IMG/M metagenome (IMG submission 39296)
ATGCCAATGGCCAGATGGTGACCGCAAGCGGGTATGCGGTGCAGCCCGCCATCACCATTCCGGCCGACACCCAAAGCCTGACCATCGCGCGCGACGGCACGGTGTCGGTGACGCAGCCGGGCTCGGCCGCGCCGACGACCATCGGCCAGCTGCAACTGGCCATGTTCATCAACCCGGCCGGCTTGCAAAGCCTGGGCGAGAACCTGTATGCCGAGACGGCCGCGTCGGGCACCCCGAGCTCCAATGCGCCGGGCAGCAATGGCGCCGGCCTGCTCAACCAGGGTTACGTCGAAACCTCGAACGTCAACGTGGTGGAAGAACTGGTCAACATGATCCAGACCCAGCGCGCCTACGAAATCAACAGCAAGGCGATTCAGACGTCCGACCAGATGTTGCAGCGCCTGACGCAATTGTGAATCTGGCTATGCGCACGCTGCTTAAAAACGGGTTGATGAGCCTGCTGCTGGGCATGTCCGGCTGTGGCGTCACCCCCTCCACCATCGTGGACCGGCCGACAACGGCCCGCCCGGAAGCCCCGCCTGTCCAGGTTGCGAGCAATGGCACGATCTACCAGGCCGCATTGTATCGCCCGCTGTTCGAAGATCGCCGGGCGCGCCACGTGGGTGACATATTGACCATCGTCATCAACGAAAAAACCCAGGCAGGCAAGCAGGCATCGTCGAATGCATCCAAGGACAACGCGGTCGATGCCTCGATCAGCGGGGTTGCGGGATTGCCGCTCAAGGCCTTGCAAGGCCTTGGGGTCACTGCCGANGCCTCAAGCAAGTATGCCGACAAGTCGGCAATCAACGCCAGCAACAATTTCANCGGCAANGTGAGCGTGACCGTGATCGAGGTGTTGCCCAANGGCAACCTGATCGTCGCCGGCGAAAAACAGATCGCACTCGACAAGGGCACCGAATATATCCGTCTCTCCGGGGTGGTTCAGCCCGANACGATCCAGGCGGGCAATACCGTGTCGTCCGCCAAAGTGGCGGATGCACGCCTGGAGTATCGCACCAGCGCCAAATTTGATACCGCCGAGGTGATGGGTTGGCTGGGACGTTTTTTCCTGAGTTTCATTCCTTTATAAAGGCGGGTCACCTGTATGCGCATTCCCTCCCTGTGGCTTCTGGCTGTGCTGACGATAAGCGGCATGGCACATGCCGAACGCATCAAGGACATCGCCGCGATTCAGGGCGTGCGCGCCAACCAGTTGGTCGGCTATGGCCTGGCGGTGGGGCTTGACGGCACCGGCGACCAGACCACGCAAACGCCTTTCACCACCCAGAGCATCGCCGCCATGCTGGCGCAGATGGGCGTGAACCTGCCGCCGGGCGTCAACATGCAACTGAAGAACGTGGCTGCGGTCATGGTGACGGCCGATCTGCCCGCTTTTTCCCAGGCCGGGCAGAATATCGACATCACGGTGTCGTCGATCGGCAACGCCAAGAGCCTGCGCGGTGGCACGCTGGTGATGACGCCCTTGAAAGGTGCGGACGGTCAGATCTACGCGATGGCGCAGGGCAGTCTGGTGGTGGGGGGAGCCGGCGCCTCGGCCAACGGCAGCCAGGTGCAGATCAATCATTTGAGCGTGGGCCGGATTCCGGCGGGCGCCACGGTCGAGCGCAGTGTCAATACGGCGCTGGGGGAATCGGGCAGCATCAATCTGGAACTGCGTCAAAACGACTTCACCACGGCCAGTCGCGTGGTCGAGGCGGTAAATACGCGCTTTGGCAAGGACACGGCGCGGGCGCTCAACGGCCGGGTGATTCAGGTAAATACTCCGGTAGGCGGAAGCGACCGGGTGGCCTTCCTGGGTGCCATCGAAAGTCTGGATGTCAGCCCGGCGCAAGCCATGGCCAAGGTCATCATCAACGCACGCACCGGCTCGGTAGTGATGAACCGGGCGGTGATGCTCGACCACAGTGCGGTGTCGCACGGCAATTTGTCGGTGGTGATCAGTTCGGAACCCGTGATCAGCCAGCCCGCGCCTTTTTCAAAAGGGCAGACCGTGGTCGCCGCGCAGTCGCAAATCGAAATCCGCCAGCAGCCGGGCGAAGTCATGCTGCTTAAAAACAGCGCGTCCCTGGCGGATGTGGTGAAGGCCTTGAATTCCATTGGCGCNACCCCGCAGGACTTGCTGGCAATTCTTCAGGCCCTGAAAGCNTCCGGTGCGCTGCGTGCCGAACTGGAGGTGATTTAAATGAGCATGGGCGGCGCCGACCTGACTTCGAAGTTTGCGCTCGACGTTCAGGGCGTCAATCAGCTCAGGCTCGACGCCAGACAGGCGTCGCCCGATGCGCTAAAGCAGGCGGCCCAGCAGTTCGAGGCGGTGTTCATGAACATGCTGATGAAAAGCATGCGTGACGCGACGCCGCAGGACGGCATGTTCGACAGTGAACAGACCCGCATGTATACCTCGATGCTCGACCAGCAACTGACGCAGCGCATGGCCAGTCGCGGGATCGGCCTGGCCGAGGTGATGGTCAGGCAGCTGTCGGGCGCGATGTCGATGCCGCCGGCGGGCGAAGGGGGCATGCCGGGCGCAGGCTTCGTTGTGCCGGAAGTTTCCGCAGCGAACCGGCCGCTGCCCCCCCCGCAGGGCGAGGCGATCCCCGCTACGCCTGGCGTGATGATGCCGCCAGCTGCGCCGGCAACCCCTCTTCGTTCCAGCGAGGCACCGCCTCATGTGGATGCGTTTGTGCAACGCATGTTGCCGCATGCCCAGGAGGCCAGCGCCAGCACCGGTATTCCACCACAGTTCATGATGGGTCAGGCTGCGCTGGAAAGCGGCTGGGGCAAGTCGGAAATCCGGAGCGCCGATGGTCAGAACAGCCATAACCTCTTTGGCATCAAGGCGGGAAGCGGCTGGCGCGGGCGAACGGTCGATATTGTCACTACCGAATATGTCAACGGCAAGCCACAGAAGCAGGTCGACACCTTCCGCGCTTATGACTCCTATGCGGATTCATTCCGCGATTACGCCACTCTGCTGCGTGGCAATCCGCGTTACCAGAATGTGCTGGCGCAAGGACAGGACGCAGCCGGATTTGCCCAGGGACTCCAACAGGCGGGCTACGCCACCGACCCCAATTACGCCCGCAAACTGGCGAGCGTAATCAAATTGGTAGAGCGTGCCTGATTTATCGCTAAAGAATATGCCGCTATAACCGATTCAGTGGCATAAGCCCCGTTGATTTACTCATTTCCTTATTTATCCGTGCATAGCTAGATGGCATACAACATTCTCGGTATCGGTCAAAGCGCGCTCACCGCTGCACAGGTAGGCCTCAATACAGCCGGCCATAACATCGCCAATGCGGCGACGCCGGGGTATACCCGCCAGGTCGTGGTACAGGGTGCCGCGATGGCACAGGACTTTGGGTTTGGCTTCCTGGGCCAGGGTACCGAGATATCCACGGTCAAGCGCATCTATAACGAATACCTGAGCACGCAGGTGCGTTCCGCACAAACCACCCAGAGTAGCGCCGACAGCTATTACAGCCAGATCCGGCAGATTGACAATATGCTGGCCGATCCGGCGACGGGGCTGTCGCCGAGCCTGCAAAATTTCTTTAATGGCATACAGAGCCTGGCCTCGAATCCCGCGTCGATTCCGACACGCCAGGCGGCACTTTCTTCTGCCGAATCCATGGTCGCGCGTTTCCAGAGCCTGGCGGTCAGGCTGGATGAAATGGCCGATGGCGTGAATAGTCAGATCGTGTCTAGTGTTGCCGATATCAACAGTTACGCAAAACAGATTGCGCAATTGAACGATGCCATCGGCCGCGCCCAGCGCGCCACCGGCCAGCCGCCCAATGATTTGCTGGATCAGCGCGATCAGCTGGTGATGGAGTTGAGCAAGGAAATCAAGGCGACAGTGGTCAAGCAGGACAACGGCGATTACAACGTGTTCATTGGCAATGGCCAGCCGCTGGTCGTGGGCGTAGCCACCTACGGCCTGACCACGGCCGCTTCGCCCACCAACCCTGAAAAAATTGAAGTGGCCTATCAGGCTGCCAATGGCAGCACGGTGGTGGTTGGCGAGGCCGGACTCTCCGGCGGAAAACTGGGCGGGCTACTTGATTTTCGCAGCAAGACGCTGGAGCCGACGCAGAATGCATTAGGCCGTCTGGCCATCGGGCTGGCGCAAACTTTTAATGCGCAGCACCAGCTCGGATTTGATCTGGGTGGGGTTGCCGGCGGCGATTTCTTTACGGTTGCTGCCCCGCTCGTCGGCCCCGGTGGCGCCAATACGGGTTCCGCTACGATCAGCGCCAGCATTAGCGATGTCAACGCGTTAACAACCAGCAATTACCAGGTGAGTTATGACGGCACCAGTTACACGGTAATCCGTCTGTCGGACAAGACCTCCGCAACGTATGCGGCGCTTCCCCAGACCGTCGACGGTATCGATATCAATCTGGCATCTGGCACCGCATTGGCTGGGGACGTTTTCTTGATTCGTCCCACGGCCAGGGGCGCATCCGGGCTCGGCGTGGCGATCACCGATCCCGCTGATATTGCCGCCGCCGCCCAAACCGGGGCGGTGGGGGATAACCGGAATGCGCTGGCATTGGGCGCGTTGCAAACCACCAAAACCCTGGGCAACGGGACAGCTACCTATCAGGGGGCTTTTTCGCAGCTGGTCAGCCAGGTCGGCAACAAGACCCGTGAACTCGAACTCACCAGCAAGGCGGCAGGCAATCTCCTGGCGGAATTGAAAAATACCATGGAGGCGGACTCGGGCGTCAACCTGGACGAAGAGGCCACCAATCTTCTGCGCTATCAACAGGCCTACCAGGCGGCTGCGAAGTCCATGCAGATCGCAGGCGAGCTGTTCGATACGCTGCTCTCCATCGGTCGATAAGGGGTCACTCTCATGCGTATCAGTACCCAAATGCTGTTTGAGTCCGGGGCCAGCCGGCTCAGCGACCTGCAGTCCAGCCTGGTCAAGACGCAGCAGCAAATTTCTACCGGGCGCCGCATGCTCAGTCCTTCGGACGATCCTGTTGGCGCAGCACGCGCGCTCGACGTCAGCCAGTCGCAGTCGATCAACGCCCAATACGCCACGAACCGGCAACTGGCTACCAATGCGATCACCGGGGTGGAAAATGCCTTGTCGGGTGTGACCGCACTGCTGCAAGACGTGCAAACCGCGATTATTTCGGCCGGAAACGGCATCTTCAACGACAGCCAGCGCGGCTATCTGGCAACCGAGCTAGATGCCCGTCTCGAGGCGCTGCTGGGATTAGCCAATACCCGCGATCCGATGGGCAATTATCAGTTTTCAGGCTACCAGACGGACACGCCGGCCTTTGTCCGGACGGCTACAGGTGCGACTTATCAGGGTGACCTGGGCCAGCAGGCCATACAGGTCGAAAGCACCCGTCAGATGGCCGTCGGCAATCCGGGGCAAACCGTATTCCAGGGCGGGACGCCCGGAGGCGCAGCCGATACGTTTAAAACCCTGACTGACCTTATCAATCTGCTGAAGACGCCGGTCGTGACGGCTGCGGACCAGAGCAATCTGACGGCAGGCCTGGCCACTGGAAAAGCCAATATCGATCTTTCCCTTGACAATGTGCTGACCATCCGGGCATCGGCAGGCAGCCGTCTGCAGGAGCTCGATGCCTTAAATAGCGGGGGCGAAGACCGGAGCCTGCAATACAGCCAGATTCTTTCTGAATTACAGGACCTGGATTACACCGAGGCGTTAACCCGGCTTTCCCAGCAGCAGTTCACGCTTGAGGCGGCCCAACGCTCCTTCGTGACCATATCCAAACTGTCGCTGTTCAGTTTCCTGTAAGCAAGCCATGGTGACCAATGCGATAACCCCGAATGAGCAGGTGAACAAGCAGGTCATGCATTTGTTGTCGGGTGTATCCACGCATAGCGATCAGCATCTGGCCGAAGTGGAACGCGATCTGGTGCAAATGGACGTCTTGCTGAGTGAAGCCATCAAGAAACTCGGCCAGAGCTTTATGGCAATTCATCATGCAGTCGGCAAGCAACAGCAAGCGCTCGACAGCATGCTGTCAGAACACCTGTCTCCCCCCGATTATGCCGCGCGGCTGGAAACAATCCAGGGCGAAATCAATGACCACGTTGGGGCGGCAGTAACCGGCTTGCAGTTTCAGGATATGACCAGCCAGCTGATTGGTCGAATGGTACATCACCTGACGAGTCTGCGAGGCGTGTTTGGCGAACTTGACTCGAATGAGCCGATATTGCCCGAGAGCAGCAATGAGGATTTATTGGAAAAGCTCAATCACATCAGTGATCGGGTCGGTGTGCGTTGTTCCCAACAGACGCAAAAGCTGCGTAGCAGTGTGAGTCAGCACCATATGGAAAGCGGCGATATCGAGCTGTTTTAAGCAGCCCAGCCAGATATCAGAACACGAATTGATCTAGGAACGGACAAGGCAGAAAAATGATGGCAAAAAAAATTCTCACTGTGGATGACTCCGGCTCGTTGCGGCAAATGCTGTCCTTTAGCCTGAGGGATGCGGGCTATGACGTGATCGAAGCGATTGACGGACTGGACGGGCTGGATAAAGCCAAGCAGCAGTCTGTTGACCTTGTGCTGACCGATCAGAACATGCCGGGCATGGATGGCTTGAGTTTAATTAAAGCACTCCGCGCTATGAAGAATTACCAGAATGTGCCGATTCTCATGCTAACGACGGAATCTGGCGACGATATCAAGGCCATGGGCAAAGCGGCAGGTGCGACCGGATGGATGGTCAAGCCCTTCGACCCCAAGCGTCTGACCGAAGTGGTCGGAAAACTGATCGGCTGAANCNGCAATTAATNGTGCAGTGNGCGTAGCCCTGCAATGTGTAAATAACGGAGTCCAAAATGACGATTGATATGAGCCAGTTTTACCAGGTNTTTTTCGACGAGGCAGATGAACTGCTCGCCGAAATGGAGAAGCTATTGCTGGCTCTTGATGTGGCGAATCCGGACAGTGAAGATCTCAATGCGATCTTCCGTGCAGCACACTCGATCAAGGGCGGTGCGGCGACCTTCGGATTTACCGACATCACCGACGTCACCCACATGCTGGAATCGCTGCTCGACAGAATCCGTAAAGGTGAAATGGCGCTGACGCCCGAGCATGTGGATGCTTTTCTGGTTTCCAAAGATGTGCTGACCATGCAGATGGATGGCCATCATCATGGCTCCAGCGTTGATGCCGCTGGGGTGGACAGTGTTTGCCAGAAACTGAAAGCCTTGTCGCTGGGCATCGTGAACGAGGCGGTGCCGGCTCCGGTTGCTGTCGCTGCAGCCGAGCCTGTCAAACACGCCGCGCAACCCATTGCGGATGAAAACGGCAATTTCAGTTTTCGCATCGAGTTGCCCGAAGTGCCCCAAAAGGATGTCGACGCGCTGGCAGAAGAATTGGGCCTGCTGGGCGCAATTCAGCAGGAAGTGCTGGCGGACAAGCGCGTGGTGTTTAACCTGACAACCAGCGAAGGCGAAGACAATATCGTTGCGATTTGCTCGTTTGTTCTCGATCCGGATGATCTCAAAATCACCCATGGCGGTTCACTGCAGGGCAACATGGCGCCGGAAAGCGAAGACCAATACGAAATTTTCCAGCCTGCGCAGGCAGCTGTGGAAGCCGCCCCGGTGGCTGCAGAACAGATGGGCGCGCTGTCCCCGTCGGGCGAGAGCAAAAATCAGGGGCGTCGCGCCACCGACAAGGAAGGCGGCGGACAGGAGTCCTCGTCGATTCGTGTGGGAGTGGAAAAAGTCGACCAGCTGATCAATCTGGTGGGCGAACTGGTGATCACCCAGGCCATGATCGAACAACGTATCGCCGCACTCGACCCCATGCATCATGAGCGTCTGCTTAACAGCGCCAGCCAGTTGTCGCGCAATACCCGCGACTTGCAGGAAGCGGTGATGTCGATACGCATGATGCCGATGGATTATGTGTTCTCGCGATTTCCGCGCATGGTCCGGGATCTGGCTGGCAAGCTGGGCAAGAAGGTGGAATTCATTACGCGCGGTGCCGCTACCGAACTCGACAAGGGCCTGATCGAGCGGATTGTCGATCCGCTGACGCATCTGGTCCGCAATAGTGTCGATCACGGGGTCGAAATGCCGGAAAAACGGCGTGTCGCCGGCAAAAACGAAACCGGGAGGCTGACACTTTCTGCCGCGCATCAAGGCGGCAATATCGTGATCGAGGTAACCGATGATGGAGGCGGCCTGAGCCGCGACCGAATTCTGGCCAAGGCGAGACAGCAGGGCATTCCGGTGTCGGACACCATGCCTGACGGCGAAGTATGGCAACTCATCTTTGCCCCGGGTTTCTCGACTGCAGAAGTGGTGACGGATGTTTCTGGCCGCGGCGTCGGCATGGATGTAGTCAAGCGCAATATTGCAGCGATGGGCGGCACAGTCGAAATCCGTTCGGTCACCGGGACCGGGACCACCATCGCGATTTCACTGCCGCTGACACTGGCGATCCTGGATGGCATGTCGGTCAAGGTGGGCGAAGAGGTTTACATCCTGCCGTTGGGCTACGTCATCGAGTCGTTGCAGCCCGCTGCTGTCGACGTCAAGGAAATCGCAGGCCAGGGCAAAGTAGTCAAGGTGCGGGAAGAGTACCTGCCCCTGATCCCGCTCTATCAGATCTTTGCCATTGAACCGCGCTATAGCGATCCTGCGCAGGGCATTCTTGTGATCCTTGAATCCGAAGGCAAGAAAGCGGCCTTGCTGGTCGACAACCTGGTAGGGCAACAGCAGGTCGTCGTGAAAAATCTTGAGTCGAATTTCCGCAAGGTTGCGGGTATCTCCGGCGCGACCATACTCGGCGATGGCGGCGTCTCCCTGATACTCGATGTGTCTGCCCTGCTGCGCTCCAGCAGCCAGCTCCACTCCGACCCCATTTTTTCCTGAGCCCACCCTGCCTTTAAGGTACTAGAGGATAACAGCCATGTCTTACACCACACAGAATCAAACCAACATGGAAACGGCCGGAGAGGGTGCGGGAAGCGAGTTCCTGGCTTTTACCCTGGGCCACGAAGAATACGGCATCGATATTCTCAAGGTCCAGGAAATCCGCGGTTACGAGCACGTGACCCGGATCGCCAATGCCCCGGCNTTCATCAAGGGCGTTGTCAATCTGCGCGGCACCATCATTCCGGTCGTCGATATGCGCATCAAATTCAATCTGGGGGCNGCCACCTACGATCAGTTTACTGTCGTCATCATTCTGAANATCGCTGGGCGTGTGGTGGGCATGGTGGTGGANAGCGTCTCCGATGTCATGACCCTCCAGCCAGAGCAGATCAAGCCCGCACCGGAAATCGGCACGGCATTCGATTCAGACTATCTGATTGGTCTGGGCACGCTCGGTGAACGCATGTTGATTCTGGCCGACATCGGGAAGCTCATGTCCAGCGAAGAAATGGAATTGTTCGAAAAGATTGCCGCATAAGTCAATAGCTTGTGCATGGGTTTGAAGGGATGGTTTGAGAGCCTGTTTCATGTGCTGTGAATAGCAAGGAGTTGGGCAATGTTTAAGAATTTGAGCATCAAATCGCGGCTGATCATGGTGATAGGCGTCATGTCCGCCCTGCTGGTGACGGTGGGTACGATCGGGCTGACCAGTCTGGGCGCCACCAACAACGCGTTCAAAGATGTGTATGACAATAACGTGATTGTGCTGGGCACGCTGGAGCGCGTTTCCGCCCTGATCAACAAAAATCAGATCATCATTGCCGAATCCGCGGCGGGACAGATGACGGCCTTTCCCGAGGATGTGGCCGAGGTCGACAAACGCATGGTGGAAGTGAAAGCCATCATTACCGAAATCGACACACTCTGGAAATCCTACCTGGCCACCAACCTGTCAGCCGAAGAACAGAAGCTGGCCGAAGAGTTCGATGTCAATCGCAGAAAATATGGCCGTGATGGACTATTGCCGGCCATTGCGGCCATGACGGCCCATGATTTTCAGCAGGCGGGGGAAATTCTGCAGGGCGCAATGCGCACCACCTATCCTCCGGTACGAAATACCGCTGAAGCGATCATCGCGCTTCAGCTGAAAATCGCCCAGGAAAAATTTGCAGCGGCGCAATCCCGTTTTGCGGTGGTAAAGGTCATTTCCATTACCGTAATTCTGCTCGGTGTGCTGCTGGGCGGCGTGATCGGTTTCCTGACCATTCGTGCCATCACGCGCCCGTTGAATGATGCTGTGCGAATTGCTGAAAGCGTCGCTGCCGGTGACCTGACTCAAGTGATCGAGGTCCG
>JGI25321J39296_1002045_pt1 | contig 10226 bp, 9 predicted proteins | sample AutmiccommuBRH23_FD_39296 | JGI IMG/M metagenome (IMG submission 39296)
GTGAGCGTGCGCTTTCTGAGCGAGCTGGAAAATGGCCGCGAGAGCTGTTCGTTCGGGCGGGTGCTGAACGTGTGTCATACGCTTGGCATCGAGCTGTTGGCGGCTAGACGTGACGGGAGCGACCTGTGAGCGGACTGCTCGGCGTCTACCGGGGTGATTGCCGTATCGGTGAGCTTTGGCTGGGTGACGATGGCCGCAGCATGGGTTTTCGTTATAGCGANGCAGCGCGGTTTGCAATCTCCAATAGCTTGCCGCTTGCAACCGGTATGTTTGCGCCAACGCTCGGCACGGCACANAACTGGTTTGCCAATCTGCTTCCCGAAGAAGCTTCGCGGCAGTTGCTGGTGAACCGGCTTGGGATCGCNGATGACGACTTTTCGCTGTTGGCCGCCATCGGTGGTGATTGTGCCGGTGCGTTGCGCATNGTTGACCCGGAGCGGGCCGATGCGTTGATCGAATCTGGCCAGGAGCCGGTCGACCCCAATCAGCTGGCGCGCTGGGCGCAGGGTAAGGAGCGCTACGCCTTGTTCCAGCCGGGCAAGGCGACACGGCTTTCGCTTGCCGGCGCCCAGGACAAGATTCCCGTAATCCTCGAAGGCGGCCAGCTCTACCTCCCGCGCGGCGCCGCCGCTTCTTCGCATCTGATCAAGTTCTCGCTAAAGCCGGCGTTGGTTTTCAACGAGCTCTATATGAACCGCNTGGCTCGGATGGCTGGGCTTGTGGTNCCCGACTCGCACGCAGGTCAGGCAGGGAAGGCTCACTATCTTGCTGTGACTCGTTACGATCGTGAGCGAGTGGATAACCNGATCGAGCGTGTGCACCAGGAGGACATGTGCCAGGCGCTTGGCTATCCGCGGCGGCTCAAGTACCAGGAAGAGGGCGGCCCGACGCTGGCTGCCTGCGCAGNCCTGTTGCGCGCGGTGACGGCCATGCCTGCGCTGCAGGTGCGCCAGCTGCTGCGCTGGCAGATATTCAACGTGCTGGCCGGCAACAGCGATGGCCACGCCAAGAACATTTCGCTGTTACAAGACGCCAAGGGGCGCTGGTCATTGGCGCCGGCCTATGACCTGGTATGTACGATGGTGCTGCCCTACAGCCCCAGTCTTGGTTTCGCGGTCGGCGGTAACTTCCATCCGCAGCAGCTGCGCAGAGCCGATTGGGAAGAGCTGGCGCGCCACATGGGCCTCGCGCCGCCGTTCGTACTGCGGGAGCTGCGGCAAATGCTGGATCTGCTCGAGCCAGCTGCCAATAGCGCCGAGTTGCAAGCTGAACTGCAGACGGTTGGCATGGATGAGGCGGGTTGGGCGAAGGTGCAGCATGTGCGCAAATACGTCGTTCAGCAGTGCCGCCGCTACCGCAAGCTGTAGCGGCCAGGGTCCTCCTTCGTGAATGCCTACAGCGCACGCTAGAGCCTCGCTGTGAGAGATTGCCGCGAGCGTGGCAACCATAGTCAGTAATCGATCAGTGGTACTGACAACAAGCGGTGCCGACGGTCCGGCATGCAGCGGTCGCGCTAGACTCCTTCCTACTGTCCCATCCACTCGGGGCCTAACCCGGATACAGGACGGCACGATGCCCCTCAGCAAACGCGACCAGACCCGTATGGAACGACAACTTGCCAGTTGCCTGAGCCAGGCCTGCGAGGCGGGCAAGGCGGAGATCGTAGGGTTCAGCTGGCTCACCCATGAGGTCGATTACGCGCGCTTTCCCGAGAGCCTGCAGGTCACTTGGGTATTCGTCACGGAGATGCAGAGGGCTCTGGCGATTGGCCAAGGACAGGGCGCACGCATGCAGGCGCTCACCCGAGCGGCGCTCGCTGAGGCGGGTGTGGACATGGATGCCCTGATTGCACCGCTGCGCTTCGACAGCGAGGAAGCCTGCAAGCGCGACGATGGCGGTGACTGGCAACGTCGCCTGGCCCGCAACGCCACGACACGGCACTGACCGTGGGCAAGGACGTCGAGAATCCGTGCATTTCCGTCTGCAAGCTCACTGACGAGCTGTGTACCAGCTGCGGCCGCACCAAGGACGAGATCCGCAAATGGAAACGCATGAAGCGCCCGGACAAAAAGGCCACGGTAGAGCGCGCGGCGCAGCGGTTGAAAGCGCTGAAAAAGAAGAAAAAGAAGTGATGGCTGAGCGATGGGACGCCTCCGCTGCCGATGGCGACGTGGTGATAGACGCGCATCTGCAGCGCAGGCGCTGATCCCACGTCGTGCGCCTCAGGTTGCAGAGGCGACGCAATCAATCCACCACGAACAGCTTTGCCCCCACTTGGGTAGATGAACGATGCGGCTCGGCGCCGTCGGCGACCTGGTAGCTCACGCCTGGGGTCAGGACGAAGCGGCGACCATCAGGAAGCTCGGTGTGCAGTTCGCCTTCCAGGCACAGCAGGATATGGCCCTTGCTGCACCAGTGGTCGGCCAGATAACCCGGGGTGTACTCGACCATGCGCACGCGGATGGGGCCGAACTGGCGGGTGCGCCAGTAAGCACTCCCGGTGTCGCCGGGGTGTACGGTGGGTTCGATGGTGGCCCAGTCGGTGGTGCCGAAGGGGAGGTCGTTGATGTCCATGTCTGACGCCTGTAGGCAATAAGTGAGTGGTCTTGCAGAAACGCAGTGGTGATAGATGCGGCGCCGTGGTGGCTTGAAGCCCACCGGATAGGCCATTTCTGAGGTAACGAACGCCCGTACACGAACGAAAAAGCCGCTGCCCTCTCACGAGTACAGCGGCTTTTCGGTTACCGCACTAAAGCCTCAGCCGCGGGCGCCGCGTACTCCGGCGCTGATCTGGCGGCACAGGCCGAGCACACCTTCCACCGCGTCTTCCGGGCTCTTGGCCCCGGCGATCTGGTCGATCAGTGCCGAGCCCACCACCACGCCTTCGGTCAGCCGTGCGATGGCGGCGGCCTGCTCCGGCGTGCGGATGCCGAAGCCGACGCACACCGGCAGGTCGGTGTGGCGCTTGAGGCGCGCCACCGCTTCCTCGACGTGTTCCAGGGTGGCGGAACCTGCACCGGTCACGCCGGCCACCGAGACGTAGTAGACGAAGCCCGAGCTGCCGTTGAGCACGACCGGCAGGCGCTGGTCGTCGGTGGTCGGGGNGGTCAGGCGGATGAAGTCGATGCCGGCGCTCTGGGCCGGGTCGCAGAGTTCGTCGTTATGCTCCGGCGGCAGGTCGACGACGATCAGGCCGTCGACACCGGCTTCTTTCGCATCGCTGACGAAGCGCTCGACGCCATAGGCGAAGATCGGGTTGTAGTAGCCCATCAATACCAGCGGGGTGCTGCTGTTGGTCTCGCGGAATTCGCGGACCATCTGGAGCGTCTTCGGCAGGTTCTGCTTCGCCGCCAGGGCGCGGATGTTGGCCAGCTGGATCGCCGGGCCGTCGGCCATTGGGTCGGTGAACGGCATGCCCAGCTCGATGACGTCGGCGCCGGCATCCGGCAGGCCCTTGAGGATGGCGAGCGAGGTGGCGTAGTCCGGGTCACCGGCGGTCACGAAGGTCACCAGCGCGGCGCGGTTTTCCTGCTTCAGCTGTGCGAAGCGCGACTGCAGACGGGAGTTCACCGAGCTCATATATGTTCTTCCTGTTCGTCGTAGTGGTGCATGACGGTTTGCATGTCCTTGTCGCCGCGGCCGGAGAGGTTGACCACCATCAGGTGATCCTTGGGCAGCTTCGCCGCGCGCTTGAAGGCTTCGGCCAGGGCNTGGGCCGATTCCAGCGCGGGGATGATGCCTTCCAGTCGGCAGCACAGGTGNAANGCTTTCAACGCTTCGTCGTCGGTGCAGGGCACGTATTCGACGCGCTTGATCTCGTGCAACCAGGCGTGTTCCGGGCCGACGCCNGGGTAGTCGAGGCCGGCGGANATNGAATGCGCATCGGTGATCTGGCCGTCGGCGTCCTGCAAGAGGAAGGTGCGGTTGCCGTGCAGCACGCCCGGCGCACCGCCGGCCATGCTCGCGGCGTGNTTGCCGGTGTCGATGCCGTGNCCGGCCGCTTCGACGCCGACGATCTGNACNGNNTCGTCATCGAGGAACGGGTGGAACAGNCCGATGGCGTTGGAGCCGCCACCGATGCAGGCGACCANNGAGTCGGGCAGGCGGCCTTCCTTCTGCATGATCTGCTCGCGCACTTCGTTGCCGATCACCGACTGGAAGTCGCGCACCATCGCCGGGTAGGGGTGCGGGCCGGCGGCAGTGCCAATCAGGTAGAAGGTGTTGTGGACGTTGGTCACCCAGTCGCGCAGGGCTTCGTTCATCGCGTCCTTCAGCGTGCCGGTGCCGGCGGTGACCGGGATCACCTCGGCGCCCAGGAGCTTCATGCGGAAGACGTTGGCCTGCTGGCGCTCGATGTCGGTGGTGCCCATGTAGACCACGCACTGCATGCCGAAACGCGCGGCCACGGTGGCGGTGGCCACACCGTGCATGCCGGCGCCGGTCTCGGCGATGATGCGCTGCTTGCCCATGCGCTTGGCCAGCAGGATCTGGCCGATGCAGTTGTTGATCTTGTGCGCGCCGGTGTGGTTCAGGTCTTCGCGCTTGAGGTAGATCTTCGCGCCGCCGAACTGCTCGGTCAGGCGCTCGGCGAAGTACAGCGGGCTGGCGCGGCCAATGTAGTCACGCTGGAAATAGGCCAGCTCCTCGAGGAAGGCCGGATCGCTCTTGGCCTTCTCGTACTCGGCGGCCAGCTGGTTGATCAGCGGCATCAGGGTTTCGGCGACGAACTGGCCGCCGAAGCGGCCGAACAGGCCGCGGTCGTCGGGACCGCTGCGGTATGACGTCATGTGAGGCTCCTGTAACGGTTGCCGGGCCTGTGCTCGGGTACTTGTCCTGAACGCGTTTCGGCGCATTCGCGGTCAAGACCGCTGCCACAGGCGACGGATGATGCGATGGCCTCAGGGTACGGCTATGGGCGCCGGGTTAAAAGCGATAAGATCGCCACGACCTGTCAGGAAAACTCACACTTATGGCTCAGGATCTTCCCGCTCTCAATGCCCTGCGTGCCTTCGAATCGGCCGCCCGCCTGGGTAGTGTCAGCGAAGCGGCGCGCGAGCTGCATGTCACCCACGGGGCCGTCAGTCGGCAGGTCAAGCAGCTCGAGGAGCAGCTGGGCATAGGCCTTTTCATCAAGGAAGGTCGTGGCGTAAAACTCACCGATGCCGGGGTGCGCCTGCGCGATGCCGCCAGCGAGGCCTTCGAGCGCCTGCGCAGCACCTGTGCCGAGCTGCAGCGGCAGACGGCCGACGCGCCGTTCGTCCTCGGTTGTCCCGGCAGCCTGCTGGCGCGCTGGTTCATCCCGCGGTTGGATCGGCTCAATCGCGACCTGCCCGAGCTGCGTCTGCAGCTGTCCGCCAGCGAGGGCGAGCTGGATCCACGCAAACCGGGGCTGGATGCCACGCTGTGGTACGCCGAGCCGCCGTGGCCAGCGGACATGCAGGTGTTCGAGTTGGCCGTCGAGCGCATCGGCCCGGTGCTCAGCCCCTACCATCCGCGCTGTGCCGAACTGCGCAGCGCACCGCCCGCGGCACTGCTCGACGAAGCGCTGTTGCATACCGCCTCGCGCCCGCAGGCCTGGCCGAGCTGGGCTCGCCGGCAGCAACTGGACCCCACGCAGCTGCGCCTCGGGCAGAGCTTCGAGCACCTGTACTTCCTCCTGGAGGCGGCACTGGCCGGGCTGGGTGTGGCTATCGCGCCGCAGCAGCTGGTCGCCGACGATCTGAAATCGGGGCGGCTGCTCGCGCCCTGGGGTTTCGTCGAANCCAGCGCCCGGCTGGCGCTCTGGGTGCCGGCACGGCGGCTGGATCGGCGTGCCGAACGCCTGGCGGCGTGGCTGCGGGACGAGCTGCGCAGTGCGGAGAAGCCGGGATAAAGAGCCAGGCGGAAAGCATCGGCGTGGCCTGATTTACGATCTGGATCGCTCCCGCGGCAAGGATGAAGCAGAAGGGATGACCCGCTGACATCGCCCATGGCAAGGGCACCGGGGATTGCGCTGGTCGCTCCATTCCACGCCTCGACGCCACCGTCCCCGGAGCAGGCAAGCGACGAGCGGACGCGCCGTTTGTCTGGCGCCACTAAATCGACAGCATTCTTGTCGATACATTCACATCACCCCTGAGCGGTCCGGCGTGTTGGCGCGGGGACTGTCTGCAGTCGTTCGAGGAGAACAGTGATGGTCAACAAGAAGCGTGTCGCGCTGATCGTGTTCGTTTTACTTGCTACCGGCGCTGAGCAGGCCGTTGCCAAGCCCAACCCGGCGGTCGAGGCCTCACTGAAGGCCGGTCGGCCCTTCGTGGCAGGCCAGCTGCTGGTGCAATTCAAGCCAGGTGCATCGGAAGCGGCGAAAAATGCGGCGTTGAGCAGGCAGGGCGCCAAGGCCATGCAGAAGTTGCTGGCCAAGGCTGCACGCAAGGACGCCAAGGGCGACCTGGTGCAGGCGCAGCTGGGCAAGGGCAAGAAGCTCGATGCCGCACTACTGGCGCGGCTTGCCGCCGATCCGGCGGTGGAGTTCGCTGAACCGAATTGGATCTATCGTTCTCAAGTAGCCAACCCGAGGGACCCGGGTATCAATCTGCTATGGGGCATGCAGGGCGCCACTACTTCACCCACTTCGGCTTATGGCAGCGGTGCTCTCGCTGCCTGGAATGCGGGCATGCTGTGCTCGAACAAGATACATGTGGGCATCGTCGATGAAGGCGTGATGTTCACCCACGGCGATCTGCGCGCCAATATGTGGATCAATCCGGGTGAAGGCACGCGGGCTGACCGCAAGGACAACGACCGTAACGGTTTGATCGACGATATCCGTGGCTGGGACTTCGCGGCCAACAACGCTAGCGTCTACGACGGGCCGGCGGATGATCACGGCACGCACGTTGCTGGAACCGTCGCAGCGGTCGCGAATAACGGTGCAGGTGTCTTTGGCGTCTGCCCGAGCGCCAAGCTGATCACTGCCAAGTTTCTTGGTGTTAAAGGTGGTACCACAGCGAGTGCTGTGAAGGCGATCAACTATCTGACGCAACTGAAGCGGATGAAGAAGATCAACCTTGTCGCGACCAATAACTCCTGGGGTGGCGGAGGCTATTCGCAGGCGCTGTACGATGCCATTCGGGCTGCCGGCAACGCCAATATCCTGTTCGTTGCGGCTGCGGGTAACAGCGGGATAAACCTGGATAAGACCCCGAGCTATCCGGCGAGCTACAAGCTGCCCAACGTGATTGCAGTTGCGGCAATCGCCCCAAATGGAAAGCGAGCAAGTTTTTCGAATTACGGCGTGAAAAGCGTGCATATCGCTGCGCCCGGGGTAAACATCGTTTCTACGGTGCCCTCCAAATCGAACGGCTCCAGCTATGCCTACATGAGCGGTACGTCCATGGCCGCGCCGCACGTTGCAGGTGCCGCAGCCTTGTACGCCTCGCTCAACCCATGCGCGACGGCGGCGCAGATCCGCGAGGCTCTGCTACGCCTGGCCGTACGCGACCCACAGCTGACCGGTGTGGTGCAGCTGAACCGCCGTTTGAATGTCTCGAAGATCCGCCGCGAGCTGGCCTGCGGCACCTGATATCACTGCGCGGCCTCCGGCGTCCGGTTGGCTGCGCTACTCATTCGCAGCGCCCGCGGCGGCTTGAACTCGGTCGTCGCCATCGAGTCCTACGCCGCACGGCAGCGGAGCGATCAACGATCGCAGCGGTTTTTTCCGATGCCTTCTTCTGCCTCGAAAGGACTTAGCGAATGAATGCTTGCGCTTCTGCTGCGATGCTCGCGGCCGGCCTGCTGTTGGCGGCGGCTGCCCATGCTCAACCGATCGAACTGGATGGCATCCAGCTGTCACGGGATGTGCCCTGCCTTGGCAAGGACGTGAACATCTCCGGTAACGCCAACAAGATCAGCCTCACCGGGGACTGTGGTGTGGTGCAGGTCTACGGGACAGACCATGAGATCAGCCTGGAAAAGGCGTCTGCGCTGGAAGTGTCCGGCATCGGAAACAGCGTAACGGCGGAGTCCGTCGACCGTCTGACCGTGGACACCAACAAGAACCAGATCCGCTCCACCATCCTTGGCCGAGGCCAGACGGCAATCGTTGAGGTATTAGGCGCTGATCACGAGCTGGAACTGGTGTTCGACGGCCCGGCGCAGGTCACTGTGGCTGGCATCGACAACCGCTTGCAGTGGAGCGGGGATGAGCCGGCGATGTCCTTGTCTGGCGCTGGTCATCAGATCGACCGGCAATAGGGCGGACTTCGCCGTCCGGGCGACTAGGTCGTGCGGCGCGATTCGCCGCACGACCGGGGCTCAGCTGGCCAGGGCTGTCTGCGAAGCGACCTCTGCGGCGGCGACCTTTTCCTCGGCGTAACCGCGCGGATTGCGGCTCTGCCAGCGCCAGGCATCGGCGAGCATGGTGGTCAGGTCTTTCTCGGCACGCCAGCCGAGTTCCAGTTCGGCCTTGGTCGGGTCGGACCAGCATTGGGCGATGTCGCCACTGCGGCGCGGCTTGATCACGTGGGGCAGGGAGCGCCCGGTGACTTCCTCGAAGGCGGTGATCATCTCGCGTACCGAGTGGCCCTTGCCGGTGCCGAGGTTCCACGTGGAAACACCATGAATCAACTGCAGTCGCTCCAGCGCTTTCAGGTGCCCCTTGGCCAGATCGACCACGTGAATGTAGTCGCGCACGCCGGTGCCATCGGGTGTCGGGTAGTCGTTGCCGTATACGCTCAGCTGCTTCCGGCGACCGACTGCTACCTGCAGCATGTAGGGCAGCAGGTTGTTCGGTACGCCGTTGGGGTCTTCGCCGATCAGCCCTGACTCGTGGGCGCCGATGGGGTTGAAGTAGCGCAGCAGGCCGATCGACCAGCGCGGATCGGAGTCGGCCAGGCCCTTGAGCACGTTCTCGGCCATCAGCTTGGACTGGCCGTAGGGGTTGGTCGGCACGCCGGTGGGGCGGTCCTCGGTGATCGGCATCACCGGTGATTCACCGTAGACCGTCGCCGATGAGCTGAACACCAGCTTGAACACGCCGGCTTCGGCCATTGCCTGGCACAGCGCGATGCTGCCGCCGACGTTGGTTTCGTAGTAGCGCAGCGGCTCGCGCACGCTTTCGCCAACAGCCTTGAGCCCGGCGAAGTGCATGACCGCGGTGATCGGATAGGCAGCGAACAGCGCCTTGAGCAACGAGCGGTTGCGCACGTCGCCCTTGACGAAGTGCAGTGGGCGGCCGGCCAGGTGCTCGACGCGGTCCAGGGCCGGCGGCGAGCTGTTGCACAGATTGTCCAGCACCAGCACTTCATGCCCGGCCTGCAGCAGTTCGAGCACCGCGTGTGAGCCGATGTAGCCGGCCCCTCCTGTTACCAGAATCATCTGTCTACCTCCGCATTCGCTGTCTTTTCGACACGCTCGGGACACTGCGGCTGGCCAGTGAATGGCGCTGCATGAGTCTCCGCAATCTGGGATCGGCGAAACGGAACGGGACGGCGACGACGAGCTGCGCGCAGGGTTCCGATGCCGGATTGATCAGGCGTCCTGCTGATAGGGACGGGGCAAGGTTCGAACGAGTTCCATCCAACCGCTGGCCGGTCGACGGCCTGCACCAATTGATGATTGGCGGGAACCCGTACCGCTGAATGTCGTCCACTACCGGCAGGTGGCGAGGGTTGCAGGACGTTGCACGACCCGCGGCCACCGCGAGACGACACGCCTTACGCAGGGCAGCGCTGGCTTCAAGTGACGGGTGAGCGGGCATCGGAGGCCTGGGCGCCGCCAGCGAAAACGAGGTGCTACATGAGTTGGGCCGGCCCGTTCCAGTACGACATCGGTAAATCCCGCAATGCGCAGCAGGCGCCGGCCGAAGTGGTCTTCGACGATCAGATTCCAACGCTGCTGTGCCTCTCGCACCTGCGCTGGAGCTTCGTCTACCAGCGCCCGCAGCACCTGATGTCGCGCTTCGCCCGCGACTACAACGTGCTCTTCCACGAAGAACCCATCCCCACAGAAGACGCCGAACCCTGGCTGGAAGTGCGACCCGAAGAGAACGGCGTGCAGGTGCTGATCCCGCGGCTGCCCGCCGGTTGCGAGGGGGAGGATGCCACCCGCGTGCAGCGCCAGTTGCTCGATGGCTACCTGGAGAAGCTCGGCGTCAGCGAGCTGATGCTCTGGTACTACACGCCGATGAGCCTGGCGTTCTCCGATCATCTGGCACCGAACCTGATCGTCTACGACTGCATGGACGAACT
>JGI25321J39296_1002055_pt1 | contig 10201 bp, 8 predicted proteins | sample AutmiccommuBRH23_FD_39296 | JGI IMG/M metagenome (IMG submission 39296)
CGTACCTACCAGCCCAACGGCGACTTGAGCGGGATGCTCGAACAGATTCTTGGCGATTACGCATTCGCCGTGCCCTACTGCGACTTGCCAGGAGACCAGCGGCGCCTGCAGGCGCAATTGCACGAGACCCTGCCCGACTGGGTCTGCAAGGATCCGGAGCTGACCGTGGAGCTGTTCGTCTCGGTGCTCTATCGCAACAAGGGGGCATACCTGCTTGGGCGGATCTTCACCCGCGACGAACAGTGGCCGCTGGTCATNCCNCTACTGCACCGCGAGGGTGAAGGCATCATTGCCGACGCGCTGATCACCGACGAGGCGGAGGTGTCGATCATCTTNTCCTTCACCCGCTCGTATTTCATGGTCGAGGTGCCGATTCCGGCGGAGTTTGTCGGCTTCCTCAAGCGCATCCTGCCCGGCAAGCACATCGCCGAGNTGTACACNTCGATCGGCTTCTACAAGCACGGTAAGTCGGAGTTCTATCGTGCGCTGATCGATCACCTGGCCAATACNGACGACCGCTTCGTCATGGCGCCCGGCGTTCGCGGCATGGTGATGACGGTGTTNACGCTGCCGGGCTTCAATACGGTGTTCAAGCTGATCAAGGACCGCTTCTCGCCGATCAAGAGCGTCAACCGAGCCACGGTGATCGAGAAGTATCGCCTGGTGAAGAGCGTCGACCGGGTAGGGCGCATGGCTGACACCCAGGAGTTTGCGGATTTCCGTTTCCCCAAGACGAAATTCGATCCGGAATGTCTGGCCGAGCTGCTGGAGGTAGCGCCGTCAACGGTCGAGGTGCAGGGCGATACCGTGCTGGTGCGCCACTGCTGGACCGAGCGCCGCATGACGCCCCTGAATCTCTACCTTGAGCATGCCAGCGACGAGCAGGTGCGCGAGGTGCTGGAAGATTACGGGCTGGCGATCAAACAGTTGGCGGCGGCGAATATCTTTCCCGGCGACATGCTGCTGAAGAACTTCGGCGTCACCCGCCATGGTCGGGTGGTGTTCTACGACTATGACGAGATCAGCTTTCTGACCGAAGTGAATTTCCGCCATATTCCGCCGCCGCGCTATCCCGAGGATGAAATGGCGTCCGAGCCCTGGTATTCGGTGGGGCCGAACGATGTATTTCCCGAGGAATTCCCGCGCTTTCTGTTCGCCGACCATGGCCAGCGCCGGCTTTTCGCCAGCTTGCATGGCGAGCTCTACGATGCTGATTACTGGAAAGGGCTGCAGGACGCCATCAGCGGCGGCAAGGTGATCGATGTGTTCCCTTATCGACGCAAGGCCGATCGCAACTGAAGACCGGCAGTGAATTCGTTTGAACGCCTTTGCGCCGCCTCGGTCGCAGTTGTAAAGCGCCGTAACAAAGCGGCGCTCCATTCGGGGATTGCGCTTGCAAAGGGCACGAGCGCCGGAGCCGAAGTTGAATTATGCTGTCCACGAAGCCCGCATGGCTCCGATGTAGCCCGTTATTTCGCAGGAGGGTGTGACCATGAAAGCAAGGCTCAACGAGATGTTCTGGAAGTTGGCGGTCGCTCTTGGTTTGATCGAACCGCCTCGTATGCAACCTATCCCGGTACGTGCCCAGCGCGAGCAGGATCACCGTCGCCGCTGAGTTTGGTGGCGTCTACGCGGTGGGCAAGGCGGGTCCTCCGCGCTCCACGGCTCGTTTGTAAGCGGGCCGCTGTTGTATCCGCTGCAGAAAATCCATCAGGCGTGGGCGACTCTCGTCCAGGCCGGCTCTGGCACGGGCAGCTTCGAGCGGGAAGCTCATCTGTATATCCGCTGCGCTGAACGTGTTGCCTGCAAACCAGTCGGACTTCTCCAGTTCCGCTTCCATGTAATCGAGATGGGTCTTCAGTTGTGGCCCAATGAAGGCGCTGTTAGCGCCCTTGGCGATTGCGCGTGCGATGGGGCGAACAAAGAACGGCATCGGCCCATTGGCGACGCGGTCGAATACCAGCCGCAGTAGCAGTGGGGGCATCGCAGAGCCTTCCGCGTAGTGCATCCAGTAGCGAAAACGACGGTATTCCGGAGTGCCGCCCTGCGGCATCAGGCGTCCGTTGCCATAGCGTTCCAGCAGGTATTCGAGGATGGCTGCCGATTCGGCCAGCGTCAGGTCGTCGTCGGTGATCACCGGAGACTTGCCCAGTGGGTGTACGGCTTTCAGCTCTGCTGGCGCGAGCATGGTCTTCGGATCGCGCGGGTAACGCTTCAGCTCGTAAAGCAGTTCCAGTTCTTCCAACAGCCACAGGACGCGGTGCGAGCGGGAGTGGTTCAAATGGTGGACGGTGATCATGCCTGCTCCTCATGCGGGGACGTCGCAAGCATAGTCGCTCTGCAGAGCAGTGGCCGTTATGGCAGACTCCGCCGCCGAGGTGAACCATGTCCCGTCCACGATGCTCACGCTGCCAGCGCCCGTCTTCCCTNTGCCTTTGCGCGCTGATACCTGCGCTGGATAGCCGTACCCAGGTGCTCATCCTCCAGCATTCCAGTGAAGCGAGTCATGCGCTCAATACGGCGCGCCTGGNCGCGTTGGGGCTGCGCAATGCAGAACTGCGGGTGGGCGAGCGCTTCGAGGACGATTGCGATGCNGCACGGCCGAGCTACCTGTTNTTTCCCGGNGAAGATGCCATGNCGCTCGGGAGTCTGGCCGATGCCGCCCAACCCGTGCGCCTGATCGTGCCGGATGGGACCTGGCGAAAGGCGCGCAAGATCCTGCACGTCAATCCATGGTTGGCTGAGTTGCCGCGGGTTGCGCTGCCAGAAGGGCTGAGCTCCCGCTACCGCTTGCGAAAAGCGCCAATGCCCGGCGCGTTGTCGACCATCGAGGCAATCGTTACGGCACTTAACCTACTGGAAAGCCCCAGCCGATTCGATGAGTTGCTCCGTCCGTTCGACGCCTTGATCGAGGGCCAGATCGATGCGATGGGGCGAGAGGTATATCAGCGTAATCATGCCGACACCTAGAGGTATGCGAGCGAAAGCGCTATGGCCGTGCGGAGCTGATTTACCTGAAACCAGTGTCATTGCTGACCGGCAATGTTCTCTGCCTGAGGATGTAGAGCGTCACCAGCGTCGCGCTCAGTAGCATCCCGATGCGGGCCCACATCAGTGGCACCAGCCAGCAGGATATGCCGATGCTTATCCACATGGTGGCGATTGCGTATACCTTGCCCTTGAGCGGAATACCGTTCCCTTCCAGGTAGTCACGAAACCACGGACCGAGCCGTGGGTGGCCTACCAGCCAGTCATAGAAACGTTGCGAGCTACGCACGAAACAGGCCGCGGCCAGCAGCAAAAATGGCGTGGTCGGCAGGACGGGCAGGAAGATGCCGACGAAGCCCAGCACAACGGCCAGCCAGCCGACGCCGAGCAGGATCGATCGGATCAGAGGGTTGCGATGCTGCCGGATATCGCGATGGGCCATGGTACTAGTCAGCCCGGTTCTTCGATTCGCTGCGATCTGTGCTCGGCTGGCTCACGTCAGCGTCGTCAGATATTCGCGATGGGCATCGAAATGAGCAGAACAATGCCTTTCCCTCCTGTGGTGCTAGCCAGCGGGACAGGTCCGGCAGTGGGGCGACGCGCCGGCGACTGCGCTCCGGCAGTCGCACCGTTGCAGGTGAGCGTGACGCCCACCTTGACGCTTGGCCATGTCGTAGCCGGTCAGTGGCGACGCGGCTTGAGCAGGGCTGGCTTTTCCTCGGGGGCATGGCAGATCAGGTAGAGGGCCGTCAGTAGCTCGGGGATCTGCGCCACCATTTCGTCGACCAGCTCGGGGTTGTCGGCGATATCGGCGAATTCCGGTTGCTCGTCGAACAGGCCCGAACCGACCATGATCGGCAGCAACAGCTCGCTGACTTCCTCTTCGGAGTCCTCGAACCAGATCGCCTCGCGCATGAACACGCCTTCCATGAAGCCGATGCACCAACCGCGCAGATCGGATTCGTCCGGCTCTTCACCCAGGTCCAGTTCGCACGGCAGTTCCATGTCCTCGTCACTGGCCAGCTGGCGAGCAATATGTGCCTTGAGCTGAACCAGCGTGGCCTCGATGGCTTCGCGCTCCGTGTCGTCCTTGTATTTGGGTGGTTCGGAGAACAGCGCGTCGATCCATTCACGCTCGGGCACCTGTTCGGAGCAGATGCACAGCGCTGTCAGGTAGCCATGGGCGGCGATGTAATCCAGTGCTTCCTCGTGCAGGTCATCTGCATCAAGAAAGACTTGCAGGCGGGCGAGTTGCTCGGCGAATGACATCGGGAACTACCTTGGGGGCTGGAAGACAACCCGGATTCTAGACGAGGCGCGGGGCGCAGGCTACTCGTGCCTTCGGATGACGCCTCGTCCGTATTGGCCGCGCGATCCTGAACTCCATGGTTCGCTCGCGTATACTGCGCGCCTTGTTTCGGAGACCGGCATGCTCGACCAGGCACAGCGCATCCTTAAAGACGTATTCGGCTACGACGCGTTTCGTGGCAACCAGGGCGCGATCATCGAGCGTGTCGGCAGTGGCGGCGATGCGCTGGTACTGATGCCGACCGGCGGCGGCAAGTCCCTGTGCTACCAGGTTCCGGCGCTCTTGCGCGAAGGACTGGCGGTGGTGGTTTCGCCGCTGATCGCGCTGATGGATGACCAGGTCGCGACACTCGACGAGCTGGGCGTCTCGGCCGTTGCGCTCAACTCGACGCTGAGCGCCGATGAGCAGCGCGAGATAGCTGAGCGCATCCGGCGCAACGAGATCAAGATGCTCTATCTCGCGCCTGAGCGGCTGGTGCAGCCCCGCATGCTGGCGTTCCTGCAGCGGCTGGAGATCGCCCTGTTTGCCATCGACGAGGCCCATTGCGTCTCCCAGTGGGGGCACGANTTCCGTCCCGAGTACATGCAGCTGGGCCAGCTGGCCGAACTGTTTCCTGGNGTGCCGCGTATTGCGCTGACCGCGACGGCGGACAAGCGGACNCGGGAAGAAATCGTCCAGCGTCTGCATCTGGAGAACGCCGAACGNTTTCTNTCCAGNTTCGACCGACCGAACATCTTCTATCGCATCGTGCCCAAGGAGCAGCCGCGCAAGCAGCTGCTGGGTTTNCTAGCCGAACGCCGCGGCGATGCCGGCATTGTCTATTGCATGTCGCGCAAGAAGGTCGATGACCTGGCTGCGTTCCTCAGCGAGCAGGGCTTTCCGGCACTGCCATACCACGCGGGCCTGCCCAACGAGCTGCGCGCCTATCACCAGAAGCGTTTCCTCAACGAGGAAGGCCTGATCATGGTCGCGACCATCGCCTTCGGCATGGGGATCGACAAGCCCAACGTGCGCTTCGTCGCCCACCTNGATCTGCCCAAGTCGCTGGAAGCCTACTATCAGGAAACCGGACGGGCAGGNCGCGACGGGCTGCCTGCCGACGCCTGGATGGCCTATGGCCTGCAGGATGTGATCTTCCTCAAGCAGATGCTCAACAACTCAGAGGGTGATGAGCGGCACAAGCGGGTCGAGCAGCACAAGCTCGATGCCATGCTGGCGCTTTGCGAGGAAACCCGCTGCCGGCGCCAGACGCTGCTCGCGTATTTCGATGAAGAGCTGCCCAAGCCCTGCGGTCATTGCGACAACTGCGTCGATGGCGTGCAGACCTGGAATGCCACCGAGCCCGCCCGTCAGGCGCTATCGGCGATCTACCGCAGCGGCCAGCGTTACGGCGTCGGCCATCTGGTGGACATCCTCCTCGGGCGTGACAATGACAAGGTCCGCGGCCTGGGCCATCAGCATCTGTCCGTGTTCGGTATGGGCAAGGCGCTGGCTGAGGCTGAGTGGCGTTCGCTGTTTCGCCAGCTGGTGGCGCGCGGGCTGGCGGACGTCGACCTGGATGGTTTCGGTGGGCTGCGTCTGAGTGACAGCTGCCGGCCATTGCTGCGTGGAGAGGTGAACCTCGAACTTCGCCGTGATCTGACCAGCAAGGCACCGAAGCCGGCAGCCAGTGCCGCCAGCCAGCTGGTGCGCAGCGAGGAACGGGAAACCTGGGAAGCGCTGCGCACCTTGCGCCGCAAACTGGCCGAAGAACACGGTGTGCCGCCGTATGTGATTTTCCCGGATGCCACGCTGCTGGAGATGCTACGCAGCCAGCCGGCCTCGCTGTCGGACATGGCCACCATCAGCGGTGTCGGCGCGCGCAAGCTGGAGCGCTACGGTCAGGCCTTCCTGGAGGTTCTGCAAGGCAGCGTTGAAGTGGCCAAGTCGCCTGCCGATCTGCGACACGAATTGATCACGCTGGCGCGCGCAGGCATGACGCCTGTACAGATCGCGCGTCAGCTCGACTGTAGTGAGAAGAACGTCTACGCGATGCTCGCCGAAGCCATCGGTCTGCAACAGCTGAGTCTGGAACAGGCGCTGGATCTGCCCGAGGATCTGCTCGGGGAAATCCAGGAGGCCTTTCTCGACGGTGAGGGCGAGCTGCCACCGGTGAGCGCCGTGGCCGAGCAGTTCGCTGGGCGGGTACCCGAACAGGTGCTTTATTGCGTGCGTGCCGCACTGCAGGTCGAGTTCGAATTGTAACCAGGTGCATCCTGCAGCTCGGTCTGAAGCTGCTGCGACNGCGGGCGTNTGCCGGGCTGCAACGCCCGCCGTGCCATCATTACGACTTCTGTCGCTCGATCANGGTTCGAAGGTCGTCTTGCCTGCTTTCCGGAGCTGTGGTTAGCTCACTAATAATTAGTTTTTGCAGGAATGGCCGTANATGTACGCCGAGCAACATCGCTTTGCCATGCAATTGGCGCAACTTTCTCGTGGCTGGCGCGCTGAACTGGATCGACGCCTGGCTGATCTCGGACTCTCACAGGCACGCTGGCTGGTGCTGCTGCACCTGGCCCGTTTCGATCACGAACCCACCCAGCGCGAGCTGGCCCAAAGCGTTGCCGTTGAAGGGCCGACGCTGGCCCGCTTGCTCGATAGTCTCGAAGCGCAGGGGCTGGTGCATCGCAAGGCGTCTGCAGAGGATCGCCGGGCCAAACGCATTTCCCTGGGTGCGCCGGCACGGCCGCTGATCGAGAAGATCGAGGCGATTTCCACGCAGGTGCGTCAGGAAGCCTTTGCCGGGATCGACGAGGAAGATCTGCGCAAGTGCCAGCAGGTGCATGCACGGATCCTGGCCAATCTCGACCGGCGCTGATCCAGGCCGGGCACGCCGGTCTAGAAGCTGCGCCCCAGATTCATGTACAGCGCCTGTTCGTCCTCGTCATTGAAGCCGTAGCCGAAGTTCAGTGGCCCCAGTGGCGTGTCGTAGCCGAGAAAGATGCTNNCGGCGTTGATATAGCCGCTGTCGAAGGCATTGTCGGCATTCCAGGCGCGACCGCGCTCCAGTGATCCACCGAGATAGAGCGGGAAGTCCAGCGGCTGAAACGCTCGCGGCGTCACGCGACGGTAGTACACCATGCGCGCCAGGCTGACGTTCTGGCCGGCCAGGGCATCCTGACGGAAGCCCGACAGCTGACGCGCGCCGCCAAGCAGAAAGCTCGACGTCACCACTTCCGCGTCATCCAGCGTGCGACCGTAGCGCCCACCGAGCACCCAGGTGTTGGCACCGTGGCTGAGTGCCTTGTCCAGCTTGAGGTGCCACTGTCGATAACGCTGGTCCGAACTCAGGCTGGGGTCGTACTGACGCATGGTCAGGCGGATATCCTCGCCTTCGCGGGGAAAGTCGATGTTGTCGAGGGTGTCGAACGAGTACTGCAGCTCGTAGTAGCCCTCGGTAAAGCTGAAGTCGGGTAGATCCTGTTCGCCGATTCGCACATCGGCCTCACCCCAGGCCTGGCCGATTCCAAAGCGGATCTCGCCATTNTTGGCGATCTGTCTGCCGAGATTGAGACCGTAGCCGTAGCGTTGCAGGCGGTACTCGGCAATCGGATCGTTGTCGAGAATGGACTCGACGTTCTGCGCCTCGACGAACAGGTTCGGCGCGACGAACCAGCGCGAGCCGGCATCCAGCGGCTGGTAGAACTCGCTGTAGAGTTCCTGCCGATCACCCAGCTGCAGCCGGGTAAGCCACTCGGCACCCAGTTCGTTGATGCCGTTCTTCCGATAACTCGCACCGAGGTTGAATACGCTGTCGCCGCGGAAGTCGTCGGACAGGCTCAGGCCCAGTCGCAGGTAATCGGTGCCGGTGCGCTTCTCGCGGGCGTTGATGACCAACGTATTGCCGAGCTTGCCGCGTTGAACGCGATATTCCACGCGCTCGAAATAGTCCAGGCCATAGAGGGTGCCCATGTCCTTCTGCAGGTCCTCCAGATCCAGCGGTTCACCGATCGGCTGGCGGACATGCCGGCGGATCACCGCATCGCTGACCTTCGAGTCGTTCTCCACCCTAATAGCGGTGATGACCGGTGTCCGCGGGTCGCTGGAGCGCGCAAGGCTCAGTGCCGGATTGCCACCGGTGGTGATGCGCATTTCGGCAAGACGTCCCTCCAGAGCCAACGTGGCACGGTAGCCGGCATCGACCAGCTGTTCGGCGCGGGCGAAGTCGGTGGAGCCGTAAGCGGCCAACGGCGGCTGGATCAGAAGGTCCTGCGACTGCAGGGTGGCCAGCTGCGCTTCGGAGTTGCGGCGGGTCATCATGGTGGTGGTCTGGTTGAGCACGTCGACNACTGTCAGCAATTCCTTGCGCGGCTTGAGCGGCGTGCCGATGTCCACCACGATCAGGCGGTCGACGCCCATGTCGCGNGCCACGTCCATCGGGATGTTGTCGACCATGCCGCCATCCACCAGCAGNCGGCCGTCCAGCTCCACCGGTGCGAACACGGCNGGAATNGACATGCTGGCGCGAATCACCTGGGGCAGGTGGCCGCTGCGAAAGACCACCTTTTCATCGTTGGCAATNTCCGTGGCCACCGCACGGAAGGGGATCGGCAGCTGGTCGAAGTCGCGGGTGTCGCTGGCGTGCACCAGCAGGCGCTCGAGCAGCAGCGCGAGGTTCTGCCCTTGAATCACGCCCAGCGGCAGGCCGAGGCTGCCGTCGTCGCGGAAGCTGAGCTTCTGCTTGATGAGGAAATCACGGTCATCCTGTTTGCGGCGGTAGGGGATGTCCTGGCGCGGCGGATCGTCGGACAGCACTTGCTGCCAGTCGAGGGTCAATGCCAGGCGCTCGAGTTCCGCAACGCTGTAGCCTGCTGCGTATAACCCGCCGACCACCGCGCCCATGCTGGTGCCGGCGATGGCGTCGATGCGTACGCCTTGCTCTTCCAGCGCCTTGAGCACGCCGACATGAGCCAGCCCGCGCGCCGCACCGCCAGACAGGACGAGCCCGGTCTTCGGCTGAGCCGGCTCGGCGAACAGCGGCGGCAGGGCTAACAGCATCAGCAGGGAAACGAACAGGCGGAGCATGGCTGAACCGGGGAAGGGAGGAGAAGGCGGCTATTATAGGCCGCCGTATCCCCTTCGGAGCTGTCACGAATGACCGCAAGCAAACCGGAAATCGTCATCACCTATTGCACCCAGTGCCAGTGGCTGCTGCGTGCTGCCTGGCTCGCACAGGAGCTGCTGTCGACCTTCGCCGATGACCTGGGCCGCGTCTGTCTGGTGCCCGCCACAGGCGGCACCTTCCATATCAGCTGCGATGGCGTGCAGATCTGGGAGCGCAAGCTCGACGGCGGTTTTCCCGAGGCGAAGGAGCTCAAGCAGCGCGTGCGTGATCGCATCGACCCGCAGCGCTCGTTGGGGCATAACGACCGCTGAGCGTCAGCTGGCCAGTTTCGGAACGACACTCGGCGGGCTTTTCAAGCGGCTGGTAACCACGCTGGCGATGATGATCAAGGCGCCGCCGAGCAGCATGCGCAGTGTTGGCTGCTCGCCGAACAGCCACCAGGCGAAGGCAATGCCGTAGACCGGTTCGAGAGCGAAGATCACCGACGTCGTACGCGCCTTCAGGACCCGCAGGCTAGCGACGAACAGGCTGTGCGCGAGTCCGGTGCAGAGCACGCCGAGCAGAGCCAGCCAGAGCCAGTCCTGCGCGGGTATCGCGGGTATCGCCGACCAGCAGAATGGCAGCAGGGCTGCGAGGATCGCCAGGTTCTGCCAGAGCGCCGAGCGAACCGGATCGAGGCCGCGGGTGACGGCACGGTTGAGCAGCGACAGGAGCGCGAACAGCAGGCCGGAAAGCACACCGTAGAGCAATCCGGCAGTCGGTCCGCTGCTGAGATCGAACGCCGGCGCGACAAGCAGCAG
>JGI25321J39296_1002080_pt1 | contig 10081 bp, 9 predicted proteins | sample AutmiccommuBRH23_FD_39296 | JGI IMG/M metagenome (IMG submission 39296)
CCCGCGGCGGCGCCGCCCGCAGCCAGTGGCAGAAACGCCATGCGGCGGCGCGCAACGCGGCTGCGTTTGACCGGACGGTGTCGGGGGAACTGCCCGACAGCGTGTATGATAAACTTGCCGCTTTCCGCAAGGAGCATCAGCAAAAGGCCACCAAGGTCGCCACCAGGCAGGCCTCGCAGATGACGCTTGAGGTGATCAACAATGCCACCACGCTGACCATCGGCGGATCGGCGGATCTGACCGGCTCCAATCTGACCCAGACCTCGCAGACCGAGAGCATCCGGCCGAAGCGGTTCAAGGGCCGGTATATTCATTACGGCATTCGCGAACACGCCATGGCGGCGGCGATGAACGGGCTGTCGCTGCATGGCGGTTTTATCCCCTATGGCGGCACGTTCCTGGTGTTTTCCGATTATGCCCGCGGCGGCATGCGGCTTTCGGCGCTGATGGGGCAGGGGGTGGTCTATGTCCTGACCCATGATTCCATCGGGCTCGGCGAGGATGGCCCGACGCACCAGCCGGTCGAGCATCTGGCCATGCTCCGCGCCACGCCGAACATGAATGTCTACCGGCCCGCCGACATCATCGAAACGGCCGAATGCTGGGAACTGGCGCTCAGGGACCGGTCGACGCCGAGCGTGCTGGCGCTGTCACGCCAGGGCTTGCCGATGTTGCGCGAAACCGGGTCAACCGAGAACCTTTCGGCGCGCGGCGCCTATGTGCTGCGCAAGCCCGACGGCGAACGGGATGTCACGCTGATTGCGACCGGATCGGAGATCGAGATCGCCTGCCATGCGTCCGATCAGCTTCTTTCGGGACACGGCATCCGCGCCGCCGTCGTCTCGATGCCGTGCTGGGAGAAATTCGAGGCGCAGGACGCGGCCTATCAGAACGAAGTGCTCGGAACAGCGCCGCGCATCGCGGTCGAGGCGGCGGCCCGGATGGGTTGGGACCGCTGGATCGGCCCCAAAGGCGCATTCGTCGGAATGGACGGGTTTGGCGCGTCGGCGCCGGCAGCCGAGCTCTACGCCCATTTCGGCATCACCGCGGAGCGGGTCGCGAGCGTCGCCATTGAAATTGCGGGGAGGTCCGGGTCATGAGTGGCGCGCGCGATCTTGAAGGCCACACCGTGCTGGTCCGTTCCGATCTGAGCCAGGGCCTTGACGCGGCATTCGCTGCCTATCTGCGCGATCTTGCGGGGCGCGGCGCGCGGGTCGCGGTGATCGCCGGCTATGACAATCCCGGCGGGGATGTGAACCCGACGCTGTCGCTGCGCCATCTGATCCAGCCGCTGCAGCAATTGACCGGCCTGCCGGTGCATTTTGTCGGCGATTGTGTCGGGCCGATCGCGGAAGCGGGGCTTGCGGCAACGCCCGCCGGCGCGATCGCTCTTCTGGAGAACCTGAGGTTCCATCCCGAAGCCAAACGCCACTCCAGAACATTCGCCATAAGGCTGAGCGTTCTGGGCGATTTCTTTTCCATCCCCGGCGGCATGCCTGAAACCGCATCCGTCTGGATCCGGGAGCTGGCGAAACTGCTGCCCGAACCAACAACCGATCTCGTGGTGCGATCATGACAGACGGGAACCATCTGTCATGACATATCGCCCCACCCGATCAATAGCTTGTGGGCTGACTTTTCGAAACAAATGGGAACCATCTGTTTCGGTCAGACCACGACCGCCTTCAGCCTGACAGGAGACCATCATGGCCCGCATCACCCTTCGTCAACTTCTCGATCATGCCGCCGAACATGGCTATGGCGTGCCGGCATTCAACATCAACAACATGGAGCAGGGGCTCGCCATCATGGAAGCGGCGAAAGCCTGCAACGCTCCGGTGATCATCCAGGCCTCGCGCGGCGCGCGCTCCTATGCCGGCGACATCATGCTTTCCAAGATGATCGACGCGCTGACCGAAATGTACCCCGCGAACCCGATCTGCATGCATCAGGACCATGGCAACAACGAAGCCACCTGCATGAGCGCGATCCGCCATGGCTTCACCTCGGTGATGATGGACGGCTCGCTGGAAGCCGACATGAAGACGCCGGCGTCCTATGATTACAATGTGACCATCACCGAACGGGTGGCGCGGATGGCCCATTGGGTCGGCGCCTCGGTCGAGGGCGAACTGGGGGTGCTCGGCTCGCTTGAAACCGGGGAAGCCGAAGCCGAGGACGGATCGGGCGCGGAGGGCAAGCTGTCGCACGATCAGTTGCTCACCGATCCGGACCAGGCGCTCGATTTCGTGCTCAGGACCAAGGTCGACGCGCTGGCAATTGCCTGCGGCACCTCGCATGGCGCCTACAAGTTCTCGCGCAAGCCCGATGGCGACATTCTGGCGATGGGCGTGATCGAAGCGATCCACCGCAAGATCCCCAACACCCATCTGGTCATGCATGGATCCTCCTCGGTGCCGCAGCAACTGCAGGACATCATCAACGAGTTCGGCGGCGAGATGCCGCAGACTTTCGGCGTTCCGGTAGAAGAGATCGTCCGGGGCATCCGGCATGGCGTGCGCAAGGTCAATATCGACACCGATTGCCGCATGGCGATGACCGGCCAGTTCCGCAAGATCGCCACCGGCAAGGCCAGTGAGTTCGACCCGCGCAAGTTCCTCAAGCCGGCGATGGACGCGATGCGCGATCTTTGCCGCGAGCGGTTCGAAGCGTTCGGAACCGCCGGACAGGCGTCGAAAATCAAGGTGATTGCCATGGACGACATGGCGGCGCGCTACGCGAGCGGCGCGCTCGATCCGCAATCAAGCCAGGCCGCCGAAGCCGCCTGAGCAAACACCAAACCGAGGACAGAACCATGGACCAGTCAAACCGATACGCAAATCTCAACCTCAAGGAAGCCGATCTCATCGCTGGTGACCGTCACGTGTTGTGCGCCTATGTGATGAAGCCGAAGAAAGGCTTTGGCGGCTATCTGGAAACTGCGGCGCATTTCGCGGCCGAATCGTCGACCGGCACCAATGTCGAGGTCTCCACCACCGACGATTTCACCCGTGGCGTCGATGCCATCGTCTACGAAATCGACGAGGCGAAAGAGATCATGAAGATCGCCTATCCGGTGGAGCTGTTCGATCGCAACATCATCGACGGGCGGGCGATGATCGCGTCGTTCCTGACGCTGACGATCGGCAATAACCAGGGCATGGGCGATGTCGAATATGGCAAGATGCACGATTTCTACATGCCGCCCTCGCTGATGCGGCTGTTTGACGGACCGTCGACCACGATCAGGGATCTGTGGCGCGTGCTTGGCCGCCCGGTTGTCAATGGCGGATTCATCGTCGGCACGATCATCAAGCCGAAACTCGGCCTGCGCCCCAAGCCATTCGCCGACGCCTGCTATGATTTCTGGCTTGGCGGCGATTTCATCAAGAATGACGAACCCCAGGGCAACCAGGTGTTCGCGCCATTCAAGGAGACGGTCAATCTCGTCAATGACGCCATGATCCGCGCCCAGGACAAGACCGGTCAGCCCAAGCTGTTCTCGTTCAACATCACCGCCGACGATCATCACGAGATGATCGCGCGCGGCGAATACATCCTGGAAACCTTCGGGCAGAACGCCGACCATGTGGCGTTCCTTGTCGATGGCTACGTCGCCGGTCCGGCGGCGATCACCACCGCGCGGCGGAATTTCCCCAAGCAGTATCTGCATTATCATCGCGCCGGTCACGGCGCGGTCACCTCGCCCCAGTCGAAACGCGGCTACACCGCTTTCGTGCTGTCGAAAATGGCGCGGCTGCAGGGGGCTTCGGGCATCCACACCGGAACCATGAGCTTTGGCAAGATGGAGGGTGAGGCCGAGGACAAATTGATGGCCTACATGATCACCGACGATTCAGCTGATGGTCCGTTCTACCATCAGGAATGGCAGGGCATGAACCCGACGACGCCGATCATTTCGGGCGGGATGAATGCGTTGCGCATGCCTGGCTTCTTCGAAAACCTTGGCCACTCAAACCTGATCCTGACCGCCGGTGGCGGCGCCTTCGGCCATATCGATGGCGGCGCGGCAGGCGCCATATCGCTGCGTCAGGCGGAAGAGTGCTGGCGCGCCGGCGCCGATCCGGTCGAATTCGCCAAGGATCATTACGAGTTCGCCCGCGCCTTCCAGAGTTTTCCGATGGATGCCGATAAGCTCTATCCCCGCTGGCGCGAGCGGTTGCGGATCAACTCCGCCGCCTGACCGGTCCGACAAGCCGTGCTTGTCCCTGCGGACGGCGCAATTGATGACTGCAAACCAATTCCAGACGAGGAGATTGACATGGCGACCATCATTGCGCCGTCGGTGCTGTCGGCGGATTTTTCCAGACTCGGCGACGAGATCGAGGCGGTCGTTGCCGCAGGCGCCGACTGGATCCATCTTGATGTGATGGACGGGCATTTTGTCCCCAACATCACCTTCGGACCGCCGATCATCAAGGCGGTGCGCAACCGCACCGGCAAGATTTTCGACTGTCATCTGATGATCGAGCCGTGTGACCCGTTTCTGGCGGCGTTCGCCGATGCGGGCTGCGACATCATCACCGTGCATGCGGAAGCCACGACGCATCTTGACCGCTCGCTGCAGGCGATCCGCGATCTCGGCAAGAAGGCCGGGGTGTCGCTCAATCCATCAACGCCCGAAAACGTGCTTGAGTATGTGCTCGACCGGATCGATCTGATCCTGCTGATGACGGTCAATCCGGGGTTTGGCGGCCAGAAATTCATCCCGGCGGTGGTCGACAAGGTGGCGCGGATAAAGGCGATGCTCGGCGCCCGGCCGATCGACATCGAAATCGACGGCGGCGTCACGCCGGAGACAGCGCCGCTGGTGGCGGCTGCCGGCGCCAATGTGCTGGTTGCGGGTTCGGCGGTGTTCAAAGGGGGTACACAATCAGCGTATAAGGCCAATATAGAGGCGATCCGCGCCGCGTCCGATGGCGCCATGCGCTGATACAGTCGCTGGAACTGACCAAGGAGACGTTACATGGCTGCAATTCCCCCCTTGTGCGATTTTGGATGGAAGCCGGGCGACGCTACCTTGCTTGGCGTGGACGGCAAGAGCCACAGTATTCTCGGTCAGGCCGGCGATAACGGCCTGGTCGTGGCGTTCATCTGCAACCATTGCCCCTATGTCAAAGCGGTGATCGACCGCATCGTCCGGGACGCCCAGGATCTTGCAGCGATCGGGGTTGGCTTCGTGGCGATCTCGTCAAACGATGTGGAGGCCTACCCTGCGGATTCCTTCGAGAACATGAAAGCCTTCGCCGAGGCGCACGGGTTTTCCTTCCCCTATCTTTATGACGAGGACCAGAGGGTGGCGCGGAGTTGGGGCGCGGTCTGCACGCCGGATTTCTTCGGTTTCAACGCGGCCATGGAATTGCAGTATCGCGGCCGGCTTGATGCGTCGCGCAAGCAATCGGGGCCTGAGGATTTGCGGCGTGACCTCTTCGAGGCGATGCGGCAGATCGCAAAGACCGGCAAGGGGCCGGACGACCAGGTGGCGTCGATGGGATGCTCGATCAAATGGAAGGAAACGGCGTGACCCGGATTTTCGCGGAGGCGGGAGACCGCTGCGGCTGGCCGCAGGCCATTCTGTTCGACCTCGACGGGACGCTGATCGATTCCGTGCCCGACATCGCCGCCGCGGTTAATGAACTCTTGTCTCAGGACAATCTGCCGCCGCTGTCGGTGGATGCGGTGCGCGGAATGATTGGGAACGGCGTCAGGAAGCTGGTCGAGCGCGCCTGTGCCGCGTCGGGCAAGCCGGTCGAGGGCGACCGGCTCGATCAGGCGACCGACCGGATGATGGGCATCTACGGCAAGCATCTGACCCAACACACGACCATGATGCCCGGTGCGATGGAGATGATCGTCGCCTATCACGGCGCCCGGGTGAAGATTGGCGTCGTGACCAACAAGCCGGAAGCCTTCACCCGCGAGATACTCACGCATTTCGGCCTCGATGCCCATGTTGATGTCGTGGTTGGCGGCGACTCCGGTCCGGAGCGCAAGCCGGCTCCGGACATGCTCACTCATGCGCTGCGGGCCATGGGACTGTCCGCGGGCCGTGCGCTGATGGTCGGCGACAGTCCCGCCGACATCGGCGCCGCCAAGGCGGCCTTCATTGCAAGCATTGCGGTGCGCGGCGGCTATACCAAAGTGCCCGCCGATGAACTGGGCGCGGATCGGGTGATTTCCAGCCTGATGGAGCTTCCCGCCGCAATCGAGGCGCTCAAGGAGCCGGTTTGATCGGAGACACGCGGCGGTGAAAGCGAAGGCCCGGATGGCCGGAGTGTGAAGGCTCCCCGATACAGCCGGACATGCTGTTGAACAGCTCCTTGTTTGGCTGCTGCTCCAAACTGGCGCATGGCTGACCTTTGCAGCCAATATTGGTTTTCATGCCTTGACGCTTGAGATGTGCTCGGGTTGAGTGGACGCATTCACAACTGATACTGGCACACTATGACGGTCAGTTGGCGGACGACCAAGCCAGACTGGCCCAATACAAGGGCATCGAATGAACAAAACGGCGGAAGCTACTTGTCTGTGCGGCAAATGCAGCAATTGTGCCGTATTCAATCGAACCGTGTGTAGTGTCGGCTCGCCGGAAGCCCTGGCCCAGCTCAACCGCATTTCGCATCAGCGCAGCTATCCACGCGGAAGCATCATTCAGGCGCAAGGCGAAGCCGGCGACATGGTCGGCAATATTGTCGATGGCGTGGTCAAGCTCTCGAGCGCGTCGGTCAATGGCACCGAGCATATTGTCGGGTTGCTGTTCCCCTCGGATTTTTTCGGACGGCTGTTCGCGGAGGAATCGCGTTTTTCCTATGAAGCGGCGACCGATGTGACGCTGTGTCTGATGAACAAGCCCGGTTTCGAGCGCTTTCTCATCGAGCATCCCGCCGTCGAACACGAAATGCTCAAGGCCAAGCTCGATGAACTTGACGCCGTGCGTGAATGGGCCGCCATCACCAATGGCCACACCACCATGCAACGTGTCGCCACCCTGCTTTATGTCTTTTCAAGGCGTTCGATAAACCAGCATCTGGATGATGGGGCACAGGCGTCCAGTAGTGTGCATGTGCCGCTAAGCCGTCGTGATATTGCCGACTATCTGGGCACGACGCCGGAGACGCTGAGCCGCAACATCCAGACCCTGGCGCGGAGCAAGGTCATTCGCATCATCAACGCCAAGCAATTTCAGCTGCTCAGCATGAATGAGCTGATCAGGCATTCCGGTGAATCGCGGGCCGATCTCGATCGAATCGCGTCTGTGTGACCGGAAGCCGACGCGCTTGCCGCTGGCCCGCGGCCTCAAATGCGGCGTGTTGAACTGGGCGCGACTGGTGCATCAGGCCAGTTTGAACCGGTGCAAACCGAACTCTCCTAATCTGACAATTTAAGCCATCTCATCACGGCAAGCCGTCGCGTTGATGACGATCAATGTTTGCAGCCCGGTTTGGGCAGACGATTGCTTCGGTAAATTGCCTTGGAGTTGGCAGAAAATGGCCGTGCCTGGTGCAAGAATTTCGGTGAGCAATGATGTTGGCGTACTGCGCGATGCGCTGGTTCAGGGGCCGGTTTGCAGCCCTCTCACCGGGTCGGTCGCGGTTGCGAAAAATGGCGCCGCCAGCGCCGTGCGGCAACATGCGCGGCTGGTCCGGGAGCTTGAGGCAGCGGGCGTGACTGTCAGGCATTTCGATGCATTGCTTTACTCCGCCCTCGAATTTGCCGACGCCCGCGACTGGATCCTCGAGCGGCGGGTCGGGGAATGCGAGGATGACCGGCGCAGGGCCAGCGAAATCATTTCCTGGTTGAGCGAAAAGCCGGTTGAGACGCTGACCCGATATCTGATGGAGGGCATGCGGTTATCCGCGCTGCCTTCAGGTTTCGATCGCACAGCTTACGGCGCCAGGAACCCGGGTGGCTGGTTTTTATCCCCGCTTGGAGATGTGATCCATCCCCGCGCACTTGTCCGGTTTCTCGACGGCGGCGCGGTGATTGCCCTGCCTGATCCAGAGGCAAGCCATGCGGCGGCGATCAACATCTCGACGGTGCTGAATTTCGCGCCGCTGTTTGATGAATCCAGGTTTGAGTTCTGGCTCACTTCCGATGGCGCCGACCGGTCATTCCCGCCGATTGACGGACATGACATTGCCATGCCGGGCGGGATGGTGTGCGTCGGGGCGATCACAGGCGCCACCAGCGCGCAGGCGCTCTCCCGGCTGGCGATATCGCTGTTCCGGCAAGGCAAGGCCGACACCATGTTCTGGATTGATCTGACCGGGGTGGAGTGCGGCTGTCTTGACGATTGCTTTTTGCCGCTCAGCCGTGACTGCCTGCTGGTCAACATGGAGATCTTGAATCTGGCGCCTGTCTGCAAGGTGCGCGGCCGCCGCCACAACGCCGTGCTCGGAGTCGAGCCCTGCGGATCGGCCTTCATCGAGGAATTGTCAAAAGCTGTCGGTGTGGCCGGGTTTTGCCTGATCGACACGAACCACTATTCCGGGACAGCCGGAAAGGCACTGGCTGCGCTTTCTCCGGTCGTGTTGGGGCCGGGACGCATCCTGGCTTTTGAAGAGCATCACGCCGCCTTTGCCCTGCTCGAGCAAAACGGGATCGAGGTGGTCTCGGCTTTCGCCGGATCCGCTCTTTCCCGGAATGGCAAGGGGCCGCGCGGACTTGTGACCGCCCTGTGGACCGATTAACGCCCCCAGGCCATTGCGCGTGTTCGCCCTGGCGTGACAGGTTCGACGCTTGAGTCCTGCAAAAGGGGAGACACGTCTTGGCGTCGTTCATGCCGGAAACAGACACACAATTTGCGCGCGAGATTGTCGAGATCGCCGATCAGCCGATCATCATGCCCGATGGCTGCCGGCTGTCGGCGCGGATCTGGATGCCCAAGGATGCCGCAAGCGATCCGGTACCGGTCATTCTGGAACATCTGCCTTACAGGAAACGCGACGGAACCATCGTGCGTGACAGCCTCACCCATCCGTGGATGGCGGGCCAGGGTTATGCCTGCATCCGGGTCGACATGCGCGGAAATGGCGATTCCGATGGGCTGATGCAGGATGAATACACGCCGCAGGAACTCAAGGACGCCTGCAATGTGATCGCCTGGGCCATCGCACAGCCCTGGTGTTCCGGAACTGCGGGCATGATGGGGATTTCCTGGGGCGGGTTCAATTCGCTGCAGGTCGCGGCGCTGAGGCCGCCGGGGCTCAAGGCGATCATCACCATTTGCTCCACCGTCGACCGTTTCGCCGATGACATCCATTTCAAGGGCGGCTGTCTGCTGGGCGAGAATTTTGGCTGGGCCGCCAACATGCTGTCCTATTCGTCGCGGCCGCCCGATCCGCTGCTGGTGGGCGACCGCTGGCGGCAGATGTGGCTCGACCGGCTTGAGGCGATGCCGTTTCTGGCGCGTGAGTGGCTGTCACGGCAGACGCGCGACGCCTATTGGAAGCACGGCTCGGTCTGCGAGGATTTTGGCGCGATCGAGGCCGCGGTGCTGTCGATCGGCGGCTGGCATGACGGCTATCGCAACACCATCTCGCATCTGGTCGAAAATCTCGATGCTCCGGTCAAGGGCATCAGATCGGGCCGTGGATCCACAAATATCCGCACTACGCCGGGCCGGAACCGCGCATCGGTTTTCTGCAGGAGGCCAGGCGCTGGTGGGATCGTTGGCTCAAGGGGACGGAGAACGGGGCCGAGGCACTGCCGGCCTATCGGGCCTGGCTGATGGACAGCATCGCGCCTGCACGTTGGGTGGACGAACGCCCCGGGCGGTGGATTGCCGAGGCCGAATGGCCATCGCCCAACGTCGTTATCACGCAGCTTCCGCTTGGCGACCATACGCTGGGCGCGGACGCTATCAGCACGGCCATCCCGGTCAATTCTCCCGCCGATTGCGGCAGCCAGGCCGGGGAGTATTTCCCCTTCGCCTACGGGCCGGAACTGCCCGATGAGCAGACGCCGGATGATCTGCGCTCGGTGTGTTTTGACGGTGCGGTGCTCGGCGAGCCGCTCGACATTGTCGGCGCGCCGGAACTGCTGATCCGGGCCCGGTCGG
>JGI25321J39296_1002114_pt1 | contig 9972 bp, 10 predicted proteins | sample AutmiccommuBRH23_FD_39296 | JGI IMG/M metagenome (IMG submission 39296)
TTGGCCATGGCTTCGATGAAACGGTCGAACAGCGGCGCGACGTCATGCGGCCCCGGGCTCGCTTCGGGGTGACCCTGGAAGCTGAAGGCAACCTTGTCGGTGCGCTCGATGCCCTGCAGGGTGCCATCGAACAGCGACTTGTGTGTCGCACGCACATTGGCCGGCAGACTAGCTTCGTCCACGGCAAAGCCATGGTTCTGACTGGTGATCATCACCACACCGGACTTCAGATCCTGAACCGGGTGGTTCGCACCGTGGTGGCCGTTGGGCATCTTCACGGTCGTGGCGCCGGAGGCGAGCGCCAGCAACTGGTGACCAAGGCAGATGCCGAACACCGGGATGTCGGTTTCGAGCACTTGCTGGATCGCCTTGATCGCGTAGTCGCAAGGCTCGGGGTCACCCGGACCGTTGGCCAGGAAGATACCGTCCGGGTTCAGCGCCAGGGCTTCGCTGGCAGGCGTCTGTGCCGGAAGCACGGTGACGCGGCAACCGCGGGCGACCAGCATGCGCAGGATGTTGTACTTCACGCCATAATCAAAGGCGACGACATGGTAGGGCAGCTCGCTGGCGGGAATCTCGGCATGGCCGTCATCCTTCAGGCACCAGACACTGGAGCGCCACTCGTAACGCTCCTTGACGCTGACTTCCTTCGCCAGATCCATGCCCTTGAGGCCGGGGAAGCTGCGCGCCAGCTCCAGCGCTTTCTCTTCTGTCGCGTCGCTACCAGCCAGGATGCAGCCGTTCTGCGCACCCTTCTCACGCAGGATACGGGTCAGGCGACGAGTATCGATGCCGGCGATGGCAACGGTGCCATTGGCCTTGAGGTAGTCAGGCAGGGGTTGCTTGTCGCGCCAGTTGCTGGAAATCAGCGGCAGGTCACGAATAACCAGACCCGCAGCCCAGACCTTCCAGGACTCGGCATCCTCCGGCGTGGTACCAGTGTTGCCGACATGAGGATAGGTCAGGGTTACGATCTGCTTGGCGTAGGAAGGATCGGTGAGGATTTCCTGATAGCCGGTCATGGCGGTGTTGAACACCACCTCACCAATGGTTTGCCCATCGGCGCCGATGGATTCGCCGCGAAAGATGCTGCCATCGGCAAGAGCCAGAATGGCTGGCGTAAGGGCTGGCTTAGTCAAGAGACCTCCCGTAGATCAAGGCTGGAGCAGACGCAGATTGTAAAAAAGCGGGATGACGTGTGAAGGTCATCCCGCTTTTTGTTTGATTCATTTCTGCGCAACTTTTAGTGGACACACTAAAGCGGGAAGCTTACATAAAACCGCCTTTCGGGTCCAGCCAAAATAGCCGGCAAACGCACTCGAACGGGGCGCGACGCTGCCAGCCGACGCAGCGAATCATTTCAGACCGAGCACATCCTGCATGTCGTAAAGACCTGCCGGCTTCTCGTCCAGCCATAGCGCGGCACGCACGGCGCCCTTGGCGAAGGTCATGCGACTGGAGGCCTTGTGGGTGATTTCCACGCGCTCACCATCGGCGGCGAACAACACTGTGTGATCACCGACCACGTCGCCGGCACGGACGGTAGCGAAGCCGATGGTTTCGCGCTGACGCGCACCGGTTTGCCCCTCACGCCCATATACCGCAACCTTCTGAAGGTCACGCCCGAGCGCCTCGGCGACGACTTCACCCATGCGCAGCGCGGTACCAGAAGGTGCGTCCACCTTGTGCCGGTGATGCGCTTCGATGATCTCGATATCCACGTCGTCACCTAATACCCGCGCTGCCGTATCCAGCAGCTTGAGGCACAGATTGACGCCAACACTGAAGTTGGCGGCAAAGACGATCGGGATGTCCCTGGCCGCCGCAACGAGACGCTCCTTCTCGTCAGGCGAGAATCCGGTGGTACCGATCACCATCGCCTTGCCGGCACGCCGGCAGACTTCCAGATTCTTCAGGGCCACCGAAGGATGGGTGAAATCGATCAGCACGTCGAACTCATCGATGGCCCTGACGAGCTCACCGGTCAGCGGCACACCCAGACGACCGATGGCTGCCAGCTCGCCGGCATCGGCACCCACCAGAGTGCTGTCCGGACGATCAATGGCCGCCGTCAGGCCGGCGGCACCACTGGTCTGCTGCACCGCCTCGATCAAGGTCTTGCCCATACGCCCGGCGGCGCCGGTCACTGCAATACGTCGCATCAATTCAGCTCCAGGCTGCAGGCTTCAGGCAGAGGACGCAGGCACGAAGCCTGTCATCCTCCACCCATAGGCCCTTGTCATACATCACCGAAAAAGCGCTTCACACCTTCGAACCAGCCACTGGCCTTGGGGGAATGCGAGGTGTCACCCTGCAGCGTGCCGCGAAACTCCTCGAGCATCTCACGCTGACGCTTGCTCAGGTTGACCGGCGTCTCCACCGCGACCCGACACAGCAGATCGCCCGCCGCACCACCGCGCACCGGCGCGACCCCCTTGCCACGCAAGCGGAACTGCTTGCCGGTCTGGGTACCCTCAGGAATCTTCAGCTTGACGCGGCCATCCAGGGTAGGCACTTCCAGCTCGCCACCCAACGCGGCATCGGCAAAGCTGATCGGCACTTCGCAATACAAATGCTTGCCATCGCGCTGGAAGATCGCGTGCTCGCGCACATTGACCACCACATACAGATCGCCGGCCGGGCCACCCTGAGTGCCCGCCTCGCCTTCGCCAGACAGACGAATGCGATCACCGGTATCGACACCCGGCGGCACCTTGACCGAGAGTGTCTTCTGCTCCTCCACGCGCCCCTGCCCATGGCAGCTGCCGCACGGATCGGAAATCATCTTGCCGCTGCCGTGGCAGCGCGGACAGGTCTGCTGCACCGAGAAGAAACCCTGCTGCATGCGCACCTGACCGATACCGCCACAGGTGGTACAGGTCACCGGACTCGTGCCCTTCTTCGCACCGGAGCCATCGCAGGTCTTGCACTCGACCAGGGTCGGCACGCGAATGGTCACGGTGGTGCCGCGCACTGCCTCTTCGAGATCGAGTTCGAGCGTGTAGCGCAGATCGCTGCCACGCTGTGCGCCGCCACGGCCGCCGCCGCGGCCGCCACTGAAGAAATCGCTGAACACGTCGCCGAAGATATCGGAGAAGTTCGCACCACCGTAACCGGCACCGGCTGCCCCAGCACCCATCTGCGGATCGACACCGGCGTGGCCGTACTGATCGTAGGCAGCACGTTTGCTCGGATCGGAGAGTACTTCGTAGGCCTCATTGGCCTCCTTGAAGGCGTCTTCAGCCGCCTTGTCCCCCGGATTGCGGTCCGGGTGATGCTTCATCGCAAGGCGCCGGTAAGCTTTTTTCAGCTCCGCCTCGCTGACGCCGCGCTCGACGCCCAGCACCTCATAAAAATCGCGTTTGGCCATAACTATCCTGAACCCTCAAATTCATGCCTTCCAGACACGCCGACGCGGGAGCAAGCCCCCGCGCAGCGGTCGGGCCCGCCCGAACGATGCCGGGACGGGCTGGAGCGGAAGCAAGCCAGGGCTTACTTGTTGTCCTTGACCTCTTCGAACTCGGCGTCGACCACGTCGTCGCCCGGCTTGCCCTGCTCATCTGGCGACTGACCTTCACCAGCCTGGGCCTGCTCGGCGTACATCTTCTGCGCGACCGGGGTTGAAGCCTGGGAAACCGCCGCGATCTTCGCTTCGATTTCAGCCTTGTCGTCGCCCTTGATGGCCACTTCCAGCTCGCCAAGCGCCTTCTCGATGGCCGCCTTGTCATCGTCGCTGGCCTTGTCGCCGGCTTCGGTGAGCATCTTGCGAGTGGCGTGCACCAGCTGGTCGCCCTGGTTACGTGCGGTGGCCAACTCCTCGAACTTGCGGTCTTCCTCGGCATTCGCCTCGGCATCGCGGACCATCTGCTCGATTTCCTCCTCGGACAGACCGGAGTTGGCCTTGATCACGATGGACTGCTGCTTGCCGGTGGCCTTGTCCTTGGCGGACACGTGCAGGATGCCGTTGGCGTCGATGTCGAAGGTGACCTCGATCTGCGGCATGCCACGCGGTGCCGGCGGAATCTCGGCCAGGTCGAAGCGGCCCAGCGACTTGTTCTGCGTAGCCTGCTTGCGCTCGCCCTGCAGCACGTGAATGGTCACGGCGCTCTGGTTGTCGTCGGCAGTGGAGAACACCTGCGACTTCTTGGTCGGGATGGTGGTGTTCTTCTCGATCAGCGGAGTCATCACGCCGCCCAGGGTTTCGATACCCAGGGTCAGCGGCGATACGTCGAGCAGCAGCACGTCCTTGACGTCACCGGCCAGGACCGCGCCCTGAATGGCAGCACCCATGGCCACGGCCTCATCCGGGTTGACGTCCTTGCGTGCTTCCTTGCCGAAGAACTCGGCGACTTTCTGCTGCACCAGCGGCATACGGGTCTGACCACCGACCAGGATCACGTCGTCGATCTTCGAAACGTCAACGCCGGCATCCTTCAGCGCAATGCGGCAAGGCTCGATGGTGCGCTGCACCAGATCCTCGACCAGCGCTTCCAGCTTGGCCCGGGAGATCTTCACGTTCAGGTGCTTAGGACCGGTCGAGTCTGCGGTGATGTATGGCAGGTTGACGTCGGTCTGTTGACTGGAGGACAGCTCGATCTTGGCCTTCTCTGCTGCTTCCTTCAGGCGCTGCATCGCCAGCGGATCACCCTTGAGGTTCATGCCGGTTTCTTTCTTGAACTCGTCGACGAGGTAGTCGATCAGGCGGATGTCGAAGTCCTCACCACCGAGGAAGGTGTCGCCGTTTGTAGCCAGCACTTCAAACTGGTGCTCACCGTCGACTTCGGCGATCTCGATCACCGAAACGTCGAAGGTACCGCCACCCAGGTCATAGACGATCACGGTGTGGTCGCCCTTGGCCTTGTCCATGCCGTATGCCAGCGCAGCCGCGGTCGGTTCGTTGATGATGCGCTTGACGTCCAGACCGGCGATACGACCGGCATCCTTGGTGGCCTGACGCTGGCTGTCGTTGAAGTAGGCCGGAACGGTGATCACCGCCTCGGTCACCGGCTCACCGAGGTAGTCCTCGGCGGTCTTCTTCATCTTCTTCAGGATTTCAGCGGATATCTGCGGCGGCGCCATTTTCTGGCCATTCACCTCGACCCAGGCGTCGCTGTTGTCGGCCTTGACGATCTTGTAAGGGACCATCTGGATGTCTTTCTGCACGACGTCCTCGTCAAAGCGACGACCGATCAGACGCTTCACCGCATACAGGGTGTTGTGCGGGTTGGTCACTGCCTGACGCTTGGCCGACTGGCCAACCAGAATTTCGCCGTCGTTCGCGTACGCGATGATCGACGGAGTGGTACGGCCGCCTTCGGCGTTTTCAATAACCTTGGCCTTGCCGTTTTCCAGAATCGAGACGCAGGAGTTGGTGGTTCCCAGGTCGATACCGATGATCTTGCCCATTTAATTCGCTCTCCAAATTTCGATTGGTCCGCGCCTGTTTACCGGCTGCGGGTAACACAAAAACGCTTGGCTACCAGATGGGGGTCGGCAACCGGATTTCAAGCCTTCTCATCAATCGAAGGCGGCACATCGGCAGGCGCCTTGCTGACGACGACCATCGCCGGACGCAGCAGGCGACCGTTGAGCAGGTAACCTTTCTGGAACACCTTGAGCACGCTGCCCGGCTCGACATGGGTGCTTTCTTCCATGGCCATGGCCTGGTGATGCTCAGGATTGAAGGGCTCGCCATGCGGATCGAGCTGCTCGAGCTGGTGACGCGCCAGCGTGTCCTGAAGCAGCTTGAGGGTCAGCTCGACGCCCTCACGCATGGGCTTGACCGCCTCGTCATCAGCACTGGACAGCTCAAGGCCACGCTCGAGACTGTCGGCAACGGCAAGCAAATCACCGGCGAACTTTTCCAGGGCGAACTTGTGCGCCTTCTCGACATCCTGCTCGGCGCGCCGGCGGATGTTCTGCAGCTCAGCCGCAACGCGCAGTGACTGGTCCTGCGCAGCGGCCAGCTGCTCTTCCAGCGACTGCACGCGGGCGGCCAGATCCTCGGCTACGTCCGCTTCCGAATGCTCGGGCGCTTCCGGGTTCTGGTTATCCAGGTTCTGCTCGTCGGCCATAGGTCCTCCTCTCTATACGATCAGCGGGCAGCAAACCCGCGCTTGTGCCGCTATATGGGGGCGCGAAAACAGGCTTCAAGGGCGGAAAGCGAAGAGCGCCCAGCGAAATGACGAGCAACCGCACATTCATCCTTCAACGCTTGTAGCACCCAGGAAAACCACTGTATAAATAGCCAGCCACGCAAATCGGGAGCCCTTGCCATGCTGGTTCATCTATCGGTCCACAACTACGCCATCGTCGAGCACCTCGACCTCGAGCTGAAACGCGGCATGAGCGTCATCAGCGGAGAAACCGGCGCAGGCAAGTCGATCATGCTCGATGCCCTCGGCCTGACGTTGGGCGACCGGGCCGACAGCAGCGTGGTGCGCATCGGCGCCGACAAGGCCGACATTCTTGCCAGCTTCGACCTGGACGATATTCCCGACGCCCGCGCCTGGCTCGCCGAGCGCGACATGGACCATGACGGGCCCTGCATCCTGCGCCGCGTCATCACTGCCGAAGGTCGTTCCCGCGGCTACATCAACGGCACCCCTTGTCCGCAGGGCGACCTCAAGTCGCTGGGCGAGCTGCTTATCGATATCCACAGCCAGCATGAGCATCAATCCCTGCTGAAGACCGACACCCATCGGCGCCTGCTCGATGAGTACAGCGGCAACCAGGAGCTGGCGCGACAGGTCCAGCTGGCCGCCCAGCGCTGGCGGCAGACGCGACAGACCCTGGAACGCCTGAGCAACAGTGGCGACGAACAGCGCGCACGCCACCAATTGCTCAGCTACCAGCTGGAAGAGCTGGAGAACCTGGCGCTGGGCGAGAACGAACTGGAGCAACTCGAGCGCGAACACAAGAACCTGGCCAATGCTGAACAGTTGCTCGGCGCCTGCCGCCAGGTCATGGAGCTGTGCAGCGAGAGCGATGCCGGCAACGTGCTGTCGGCACTGACCAGCAGCCTGCAGCGTCTGAGCGCCTTCCAGAACCAACCTCAAGCCCTGAGCGAAGCAGTCAATCTGCTGGCGAGCGCGCAGATTCAGGTCGAAGAGGCGATCGGCGAGCTGAACCGCTTCGTCGATCACTTCGACGCCGATCCGGAGCGCCAGCAGATGCTGGAAGAGCGGCTGGATACCATCTACACCCTCGCTCGCAAGCACCGCGTGCAACCGACCGAACTGCCCAACCTGCACCAGCAGCTGCTGGAGGAGCTAGAAGGGCTGAACGCCGACGACGAAGCAGTCGAGCGCCTCGGTGAAGAACTGGCGGCCTACGCTCGGCACTACGAAGAAAAAGCCGGCGAACTCAGCCGCATGCGCCAGGCCGCGGCCGAACAACTGGCCAGCGCTGTCGAGGTAGAGATTCAAAGACTGGGTATGCCAGGCGGCAGATTCAGCGTGCAACTCAAGCCTGCAGCCGAAGGCGAACTGATGCCCTACGGCCTGGAGCAAGTCGAGTTCCTGGTCAGCGCCAACCCGGGCCAGCCCCTGCGCCCCCTGGCCAAGGTCGCATCCGGGGGGAACTATCACGCATCAGCCTGGCGATTCAGGTGATCACCGCGCAGACATCCCGCGTACCGACACTGGTGTTCGATGAAGTCGACGTGGGTATCGGCGGCCCCACCGCGGAGATCGTTGGCCAGCTGCTGCGCCGCCTCGGCGAGCGCGGCCAGGTGCTGACCGTCACCCACCTGCCGCAGGTCGCCGCCCAAGGACATCACCACCTGTTCGTGCACAAGGCTCGCGGGGCGGATGAAACCCGCACTGCCGTCGCAGAACTGGATCAGAACGGCCGCGTCGAGGAAATCGCGCGAATGCTCGGCGGCGTCGACCTGACCGAGCAGTCTCTGGCACATGCCCGACAGATGGTCACCTCCGCACAAGCCTGAGCCCGGCAGCCAGGCACAAAAAAGGCGGCCTTGGCCGCCTTTNTCATATGTCTGGATCAGTCTTTCTTGCGCACGTAGAGCACCAGATTGTGATCCACCAGCTCGTAGCCGTGACGCTTGACGATTTCTTTCTGCAACTTCTCGATCTCGGGATCGAAAAACTCGATGACGTCGCCGCTATCGACGCAGACCATGTGGTCGTGATGCCCGCCGTCGGCCAGCTCGAAGACGGCATGACCACCATCGAAGTTGTGCCGAACTACCAGACCGGCCGCCTCGAACTGGGTCAGCACGCGATAGACCGTCGCCAGACCGACATCCTCACCCGCTTCCATCAACGCCTTGTAGACGTCTTCGGCGCTCATGTGGCGGCGATCGGTAGTGTCCAGCATCTGCAGGATCTTGACCCGCGGCAGAGTTACCTTGAGACCAGCTTTACGTAGTTCGCTATTTTCAACCATGGTTGGCTTTCTCGCTGCTGCTGTTTCGCAGCCTCCTTCAATACGGGTATGATCCGGGTTCTTTGCCCAGCCAAGATAGTGGAAGTCACCCACCGATGCAAAACACCAAGCTCATGCTGGCCAGCCTCTCCTTCGCAGGTCTGGTCGCACTCGCCGGTTGTTCATTCCCCGGGGTTTACAAGGTCGACATTCAACAGGGCAATGTCGTCACGCAGGACATGATAGACCAGTTGCGCCCCGGAATGACCCGCCAGCAGGTGCGGTTTATCATGGGCAACCCGCTGATCACCGACACCTTCCATGCCAACCGCTGGGACTACCTGTACAGCATCCAGCCCGGCGGCAGTCCGCGCCAGCAGGAGCGCGTCAGCCTGGTGTTCAACGCCAACGACCAGCTGGCAGGCCTGGCCGGCGACTTCATGCCCGGCGTAAGCCGCGATGAACAGATCCTTGGCCGCGACGCCCAGGCGCCTGACGCGGCTCCTGCCGCCCANCCAAGNCAGCCTGAAGAGCGCCCTGCGCCTGGCTCGCTGCTGGAGCAGATTCAGCGTGAAGTGGATGAAGCGGAGCCGGTTCCGGTGCCGATTCCCGAACCGCTGGAAACCGAATAAAGAAACGCCCGGCTAGCCCGGGCGTTTTTGTTTCAGCATATTCAAGCGTCTTCGGCCTTGTTCTTTGCTGCCCGTGCGGCGCGCTGTTTGCGCACCTCTTTCGGGTCGGCAATCAGCGGCCGGTAGATCTCCACTCGCTCACCCTCCTCGAGCACGCGCTCATCGGGCCTGGGCACGGCCTTGCCGAAGATACCCAACGGAGCTGCGGCCAGATCGAGCCCCGGGAAGTGCGCATCCATTCCCGAACGCAAGGCCGCCTCGCGCACGGTGGTGCCCGCGGGCACGGTCATCTGCAGCAGCTTCTGCTTGTCGGCCAGGGCATAGACCACTTCGACCGCAATCGATTGCTTATCCATATAGCTGCTTCGCCCGCTCGCAGAAGGCATCGACCAAAGTGTTGGCAGCCTGATTGAACAACGGCCCAAGGGTCGCCTTGACCAGCGGCCCGGCGTAATCAAAGGTCAGATCCAGGCTTATCTTGCAGGCCTTCTCGCCCAGGGCCTTGAATTCCCAGATGCCATGAAGATGGCTGAATGGGCCTTCCTCAAGCGTCATCTCGATACGCTTGCCGAGGTCCAGGGCATTGCGCGTCATGAAACGCTGGCTCAACCCGGCCTTCGCCACCGTCATGCTGGCGTGCATTTCGGTCTCGCTGCTGGAAAGCACCTCAGTCGCTGAACACCAAGGCAGGAACTGCGGGTAGCTGGCTACGTCGTTGACCATGTCGAACAGCGCCTGGGCCGGGTACGGCAGCAGCGCGGAACGTTGAATGTGCGTCGTCATGCGGACCTTCTACGTCGTCGTTTCATTGCGCGCCATCCAAAAGTTGGCGCAGCCAGCCCGCAACCGCGGCTTCCGGGCGACACCCGGGAAGCGGCTCAGCGCAAAGCGGGGCACATTGTCGGGGATTAACGGCTGCCCCTCAAGTTTCTGCCGCCAGCGCTCTTGCAGG
>JGI25321J39296_1002128_pt1 | contig 9923 bp, 10 predicted proteins | sample AutmiccommuBRH23_FD_39296 | JGI IMG/M metagenome (IMG submission 39296)
CTGGCTGGTGCGCTTGCAACAGCCCAACGGCGGCGCATCGTCGAAGCAGTGATCCTCAAGGCGCTGGGCGCTACCCGGCGGCGCATTCTCACCGCGCATGCCCTGGAGTACCTGATCCTCGCCATAGTGACCGCTGGATTTGCAATCCTGCTGGGCGGCCTGGCGTCGTGGATCGCGCTGTCTCAGGTGATCGATGTCCCCTTCATGCTGTCCTGGCCGGCGGTCCTGCAGGCGCTCGGAGTTTCGATTGCTCTTGTCGTGGTGCTTGGCGGGCTGGGCACTTGGCAGGTTCTGCGGGCGCGGCCGGTGCCTTATTTGAAATCGGAATAGGGCCGGCGAGAGTTTCTGAGGCTGGAAAAACCGCTGTCTGACGGGCATTTACCAAACGTATCGCTAAAACCCGAGCGTGAAGCTCATAATTCGTAGCGGAACGCTTGAAATCGGCACCGGGCATTGACATATTCCGTCCGTGAACCAGTTTTCCGCTGCATCGGTCAAGGGGATTTAGAAGATGACGCAGTATGAGAATCGCTACGCCCAGGCGGCGACCACGGCGCGGACGGGCGCGGCGGTCGACGAAGGCCTGCGCTCGTATATGCTTGGCGTTTACAACTACATGTCGGCGGGCGTCGCCCTGACCGGCTTGGTTGCATACGCAGTTTCCAGCTACGCTGAGGCCAACCCTGCGGTTGCCCAGTTGCTCTATCATTCGCCCCTGAAGTGGGTGCTCATGCTGGCTCCGCTGGCCTTCGTTCTGGTGCTGAGCTTCGGCTTGCACAAGCTGAGTGCCGCCGCCACGCAGGGCGTGTTCTGGGCGTTTGCCGGCATCATGGGCGTGTCGCTTTCAGTGATCTTCCTGATCTACACCAACACCTCGATCTTCCAGACCTTCATCGTCACGTCCGGCGCTTTCGCAGGCTTGTCGCTCTATGGCTACACGACGAAGCAGAACCTGTCGGGTTGGGGTTCGTTCCTGATCATGGGCGTGATCGGCATCATCATCGCGATGGTCGTCAACTGGTTCCTTCAGTCGAGCGCACTCGGCTTCGCAATCTCGGTGATCGGTCTTCTCGTGTTCGCCGGCCTTACCGCCTACGACACGCAGCGCATCAAGGATGAATACCTTGTCATTCGCCACGATGCCGAAATGGTCGCGAAAGCCTCCGTTATGGGTGCGCTGAGCCTGTACCTCGACTTCGTCAACATGTTCCAGTTCCTGCTCTCGTTCATGGGTAACCGCGAGTAAGCGCTGAAACGGGACGAAGCCGTCCAGCCTCTGATATGAAGGACCCCGCCGGTCGACACCGGTGGGGTTTTTCTATGTGCGGAGATCTAGCCCAAATGCCACTCATTCGCCCCGCCGAGATGCGGGATCTACCTCAGATCACGGAAATCTACGCGGATGCGGTCACGGCATCGCGGGCCACATGGGATGAAACCGCGCCCGACCTTGCCGCCATGACGACCCTGTACTCGGCGCGCACCGTGGCGGGCTATCCCTACCTCGTTGCGGAAAAAGAAGATGGACGGTTAGCTGGATATGCCTGCGGCAGCGGCTTTCATCCGCAGACCGGCTGGCGCTATTCGATCGAGGATTCGATCTACGTCGCGCCGAGCGCCCAGCGCCGGGGGACTGGGCGGCAGCTGCTGGATGCGCTCATTGAGGAGGCGACGAGACGTGGGTTTCGGCAGATGATTGCCGGCATCAGCATGCCGGGCGGAGATGGCTCGCTGGCGTTCCACCAGGCGCTCGGCTTTTGCAAGGTGGGTGAATTTCCCAACACGGGATGGAAGGACGGGCAATGGCTCAGCGCGCTCTATCTGCAGCGGGCGCTCGGTCTCGGAGCTAGTGGACCACCGGCATAGAGCACGTCCAGCAAGAGGCCTGCTCCCGCGAAGGCGGGTGGAGGCGGTGGCTAACGTGCCGTCGGTTCGAGACTCGGCAAGCTCAGCGGACAATCTCGACGCGGCGTTCCAGTACGTCGAGCACGCGACGCAGATCGTGGCCGCGCTTCAGGATCAGCCCGGTTGCAGCGACCACGGAATAAGCGCCCTGCTTGCGAGCCAGTCTGGGATTTTTCTCGATGCGCAGAAGCGGCCATTCGCTGGACTTCCGGAAAACCGAAAAGACCGCCTTCTCGCGGCCCATGTCGATGGCGTAATCGCGCCATTCCCCTGCTGCCACCTTGCGGCCGTAGACTGAGAGGATCTGGGAAAGTTCGTGACGATCAAAACGTGTCTGGGAGTTGATTTGCCGATGATCGCCGTGCCCTTGAGGGTCCGGCGGAGCCGCGGAGGTTGCTCCCTTTTTCCGCGGCCTCAGATAATGTATTGGCTCGCAATCGCTCAAAACGCGCCTCCCTACTCCTTAGTTGCGCCTTCGGATGCCCACTGCGCATCCGGCGCCGTACGATTCTCCGTGGCCTTCTTTGAACCAACACTTCCTAAAGTCGTGTGGGGCGAGATACCCGCCGCGGCGCGTTATCTGCGCCAGAGCAACTGACTGCAACCTGCCGGCCCATCGCGCGCGCCAGTTGTCACCAGCGCGATCATGATTGCGCCGGAGGTCAGAGATTGCAAGGCTGGATCATATATTGGAGCGGTTTGGCTTTTGCCGGTTCAGCGGTCGCCGGGCCAAGTGTATCTGCTGCCGCCGGCAAACGGCCAGCCATTTGCCGAAGATGACTTTCGCCTGGTTTTGCGGTCGCGGGGCGGTTTCGTTGCCGAGACCGCGCGCGCGGTTGTGGCGGTGCTTGGGGAATAGCTGACTGTTTCTGTAACGGCACCCTGCGGGTCTACCGGTTCGTTTCCGGGATTTGCTGCATCTGCAATCGCGGCCCTGATAACTTTCATAGCAGCACTGCCGGCGCCTTCTTCTGGCGGTGCCCCGGCCGTGGCGGGCCCTGCATCGGCATTTTCTTGCGGGATATCGCCACCGGCTGGCGCGCCAGCGGCTTCTCTGGAGGATTCATTGGCGCGGGCGACGGCCTGCTCGCGGCGTTGTTTGGCGCGATCCTCGTTCAGTTGAAGGATCACCTCAGCGTAGGCGTAGCGGTTGTGACGGGCACGTTCGGCGGCGGTCCACGGCATCGGCCGGCATGCGCAGCCGTCGATAAGCTTCTTGCGATAGACGAAAGCCCTGTCGAGCTGATCATAGCGACGGCCCGTCAGGTCCACCATTGCGGCCATATCCTCAGAATCCCTGGGCAAATAATAAAGTTTGCCCCCGCCGCAGCGCGCCGAGCACGATTCAGCATCCTTGCGGAACTGGCTGCGCGAGGCGGAGCCGCTGATCGGGAAGTAGTAGCCGTCGCAAGAACGCACGCAGATTGTCCGATAGGCCCCGCTCCAAAACGATTGTCCCGGCTGCACCTGCGAGGGCGTGCCGTTTGCCCAAGGCAAGTTGCTTTCCTGGCGGAGCGGGCTCAGCGATACGGTCGGTGCAGGCGCTGCTGGCGCCGGTTTTGACGGCGCACTATTGAAGAGGTTTCCAAACAAGCTTTGGAACAGCGATTGCGCGCCGGCTTCGGGCGCGGCAGCACAAGCAAGAATGGATACGAGAAGGATGCTCGCCCGCCATTGAGCTAAGTTACGCATGATTCACTTTTTAGAACGCAGGACAACACTGCGCGGAGTATCGGGCGACAAAGCGAATAATTGCTGAACGCTGAGAGATATTGTTCGATTCCGATGCGCAAGCGATCACTCTTCGGAATCCCGTCAGATCGATGTTGCACTAGTGGGGCGTCACGCCTCAATTGACCGGCGGTGCGGCGAGGCCGGTGTCAATTAAGGCGTGATAAACGCCCCACTAAGTCATTGATGTTGCTAGTGGCCCTCATGTCGCGCCTAAATCGAACGAGGTTGCGGCTATGATGCGATTTAGGCGCGACGGGCCACTAGTGATGCGGATTGAGATTGCGCATCAGGATATCGGTGGCCGTCAACGGCTTGCGGCCACCAGATTGCTCAAAAAGCTGCGCGATTTCGGTATTCTTCGCCAGGCTGGACTGGCCAGCGCTCTGGGCAACGGAAAGGATGCCAAATGAGCCAGGTAGTGTCGGCTCGCCAGGATAAGCAAGCGCACGATTGCTGGCGCTTGACCGTGCCGCGACGATTGAGGTTCGCGGCAGTTGCAACGCTGCGAGAATTTCCGTCCGCTGCAATACCGCGGCGATCCGGGCCGACCGGTGTTTTGCGGCAATAAGGTGCGCAATCTGGTTTTCCGTCGCCGCGCGAGCCGCCACTACCGCCCCGCTCGCAGCGGATGCCCGGACCAACTGCGGCTCGTGTTCGCCTGCAGGCCGGGTCACCGGGAGGGACGGAACAATTGCTGTTGCTGAAGCGTCGCGCAGTTCGACCGGTGAAATCCAGCCGGCAATGCTGCTTCGCTGCGGCGTGGATGCGTTTTCCTCAGCCGCGAACTGCGCGAATCGCTGATGGCGCTGACGTGCAGCCAGGGTCCAGGGCTGGGACCGGCAACTGCACTGTGCATCGTAGGTCGTCTGGAAGCGGAATGCGGTCTCTAGTTCGAGGTAGGCACGACCGGAAAGACTGCGCATCTGCAGCGGCGTCTCGGTACCGTTCGCATAAACGTAGAGGCGCGCTGGCGATCCGCACCGCGACTGACACTCAGTTTCATGGGCAGCGAACTGAGCGGGTGTGGCCGAATATCCAATGGGAAAATAAGAGCCGTCGCAAAGACGGACGCAGACTGTTTTGTAGGTCGCGCCCGGCGCTGTCGTTGCCGGGCTGGAGGGCGACGAAGGTCGGACGGAGTAATCGTAATCGTCCGCGCCGGATATTTCCAAATAGGCCAGCACCGGATTCTGCGAAGCCGTACCCGCGCGATCGCTTTGCGATGCCTGTTCGAACTCGGGGACAATGCGTTCGGATACCGGAGAGAGCAAGCGGCCGTCCAACCGGTCGGGGTCAGCAGTCAACATGCGGGCAGTCTGTGGGACCGGGGAGCGTTGCGGAACATCACGGTAGAGCGCGTTGAGTAGCGCAGCGACGAAAAAGCCGGGTCCGGCCAGCAGGGCGACAATCAGCAGAGCAAGAGTGCGCCGGCGTCCGATCAACGGATGCTCGGTAACGGTGCTCTGCTCTATGACGCGCAACATGGGAGCTTTCTGCGGACTCTGACGACTAAAACGTTTGTATACTTTCTACCTGCCGCGCAGCGGTCAGGCTACCCAGCTTCATGAATTTTGGCTGGAGAATCAGTTTCTTTTGGCCGCTGGTTAATCGACGCTTCGGAAGGCAACGCGAAGCGGTTCGATCAGGTTCCAGATCGGCTTACTTCATAGTCAGCACAATCTTGCCGACCACCTTGCGCTCGTCGATCTGGCGAAGTGCCTCTGCGGCGCTTTCGAGCAGATAGGTGCTGTCGACGCGTGCCTTCAATGTGCCATCGGCGACCCAGGCCAGCACATCGGACATATTCGCTCGATGGCCAGCTGGATCGCGCCTGACAGACTCGCCCCAGAAGACGCCGATTGCAGAGGAACCTTTCAGCAGCAGAAGGTTGAGCGGGATCTGCGGAATATCGCCGGATGCAAATCCAACGACGAGATAGCGGCCGGCCCACGCCAGTGCGCGAAGGGCAGGCTCGGCGCTGGCGCCGCCGACGCAATCGTAGACCACGTCGACGCCCTGGCCGCCCGTGAGGTCGCGCAATGCGGATTTGAGATCAGCGGCCGAGTAGTCGAGAGTATTGTGAGCGCCATGGCGGCGGCAGACCTCGAGCTTTTCCGCACTCGAAGCGACCGCGATGACGCGAGCGCCCATGGCGGCGGCCAGTTCGACCGCAGCCAGTCCAGCGCCGCCCGAGGCCCCCAGAATCGCAACCGATTCGCCCGGCAGCAGCATGGCCCTGTCGCGCAGGCCGTGAATCGCGGTGCCGTAAGTGATGCTGACTGCACTGGCGGGAATTTCGCCGACGCCGTCGGGAATGGCGACCAGTCTTGCAGCGTCGACAGCGACCTTCTCCTGGGCGCCGCCCCAGCCGATATAAGCTGCGACACGATCGCCGGGGCGCCAGCCATCGACGCCGCGGCCGACCGCCTCGATCACTCCGGCAATCTCTCCGCCAGGAGAGAACGGCAAGTCAGGCTTGAACTGGTATTTTCCCCGGGTAATCAGTGTGTCAAAAAAATTGAGGGCACATGCCGCAACGGCGACCAGAACCTCGCCGTCAGCGGGTTGAGGATCAGGCAGCGTCACTAGCTCGAGGCCGGGGGGGCCGGTCAGGGCCTTGCAGACAACCGCCTTCATGTGAAACCTCTATATTGCTTCGCTATCCGAGTGCAGACCCTCAAACCGCCAGGAACCGATATGTCCAAACGAGGAATGAACGTCCAGGCGACGAACTGGCCACCGATGCCGCGCGGTTACTTCGCGATCGGCGCCGAGCGCATGTCGAAAGCTTTGAACCTCGGAAACCTGATGCGCTCCGCGCATGGTTTCGGTGCGAGCTTCACTTTCACCATCGGGGCAACATATCAGGCGCTTGAGGCTGCTGCCGATACGTCCAAAGGGCGCAATCACCTGCCACACTACGATTGGGCGGGACTTGACGAGATGGCGCTGCCGCAGGGCTGCCAGCTTGTCGGAGTTGAACTGATCGACGGAGCGATCGACCTGCCAAGCTTCCGCCATCCGATCCGTGCAGCCTATGTGCTCGGTCCAGAACTTGGTTCGCTATCGCCGCCGCTCATCGAAAGGTGCGACCATGTGGTCAAAATCCCGACGCGGTTCTGCGTGAACGTCGCCATGGCGGGCGCCATCGTCATGTATGACAGGGTCAAGTCGCTCGCCCGCTTTGCAGACCGGCCGATCCGGCCGGGTGGTCCAGAGCTGGACGAAACACTCCGAGGCGTGACAAATATGCCCGAAACCACACCGATTCGCGGGCAAGGGTGACAAGATTGCCCGATTTTCTTTATACGGGTGGCTGGCGGATCAATTCGAAATTCAAAAGGACGGTGCACGAACCCATGATCACTCCGGACACGAGATGGATGAAAGCGGCAACGTTGGCAGGTGCGCTGGTCGTTGCGATCGCAAGCGTGGCTTCGGCTGCAACGCTGGTGAAGACATATCGCGACTGGAGCGTCTTCTCGCACGAGGACTCCAATAAAAAAATCTGTTTTGCGGCTTCCCAGCCCAAAGACAGCACGCCTGAAGGCGCAAATCGCGAAGGCGTATTCTTCTACGTCTCGGCGTGGCCCAAAGACGGGGTGAAGTCGGAAGTCAGCGTGCGCCTTGGCTATCAGATCCAACAGGGCAGCACGGTCAAGGTTAGCGTCGGTGCGGAAGACTACGACCTGTTCGCGAAGGACGACAAGGCGTTCGTCGCAGATCCAACGCAGGAACTGAAGCTCATCGAATCGATGAAGCGCGGCTCCACGATGAAGGTCGAAGCCACTTCCGATTCCGGTTCGGCGACCGCCGACACGTTTTCCCTGATCGGGATCTCGGCCGCGCTGAAGGGACTTTCGGAGACCTGTCCGTAACCCCACCTTGGAGTCGAAACAGCGCCGGCAGGATCGACGCGCGGGCATGGGGGACCTGTCCGCGCGTTATTTTTTCTGCGACCGCAGTTGGATGTAGAGCGCGCCGTCACCGCCATGATGCACGGCGGCCGTCGTGTAGCTGACGACAACGGAGCGCAGCTCAGGTTCGGCAAGCCACATTGGAACGTTGCGGCGCAGGACGCCGCGAGGCGGGGCGTCCCAGTCGCCACCGAGGGGATCTCGATTGTCGCTGTCGCGGGCAAACGTCCCCTTGCCGGTGATTACGAGAACCCATTTTAATTTACGGGCCTGGGAGCGCAGCAAAAACGCGCGAAGCGCGCCGTGGGCCTGCGACTGTCGCATGCCGTGGAGATCGAGGCGGGCTTCGATATCAATCCGGCCAGCGCGAATCTTACGTGCCTTCCTGGTCTCGAACTGAGCCAGTGCGGGCGCCGACCGGTAAGTATCCAATGCTGGCCTCGGTGGATGACGGGCCGGGCTATCGCCTTGAGGAAGCGGTGCATCGGATGGCGCGGCCCGACCCGGGGACACGTGGGGCGTAAAACCCGATTCTTCAAAAGATCCCGGCGTTATGCGCTTATCGCGGCCGTGAAAGGGGCGCAGCGAGCGCGCCATGTGCTGCCACAGAAGCAGGTCTTCGTCCGACAGACCGGGTGTGCGTGGAGCACCCTTTCGATCCGGTTTCTTGATGGGGCCTTTAGTCACCGTCGCCCGACCTTTTCGGCAGCAATGGAAAAAAACGGACCGGGTGCTTCGTCATACCCGCGACGGCGCCGGCGGCACGGCCCGAGCCGCAGAACACGTCGCCGCGCTCTGGCCCCTTTATCGCGGACCCGACGTCATGGGCAACCATAAGGCGGTGAAAACCATCGCGACTATCGAGGATGTGATCAAGGCCGGGCGCGCTGACATGGATCGGCAAGCCCAGTTGGTGGAAACCGGTGTCGACAGCTAGGCTGCGCAACGGGGTAAGTGGAATTGCATCCGTACCGAGTGTCCGGGTTTCCCGTTCGGATCCGAGAACCCGGAAAAAGACGTAGGACCGGTTGCGCCAGAGTATCGGGCGCGAGCGGGTGGAATCGGCTTTGAGCCACTGCGTCAGGCTCGCAAGGTTCATGGCCTCAGCGGTGAAAACGCCGGTATCGATCAGTTTGCGGCCGAGCGAAGTGTAGAGGTGGCCATTCTTGCCATCATAGCCGACGCGCAATCCGCTGCCGTCCTTAAGCCGGATCAATCCCGATCCCTGCACCTGCATGAAGAACAAGTCGACCGGATCGGCAACGTAGGCGATTTCGAGGCCGCGTCCATCGAGGGTGCCCTCATCGATTTCCTGGCGATCGAAGTAGGGGCCAATCGAGCCGTCCGATGTCCGGCGCGCATGGGTAAGCCGGTCCGAGAGAGCGCCGCGCTGGGATTCGTCGACGAGGTTCACCAGATCCGGGGGGCGAGCCAGAACGGGCACATGGAATGCGCGGGTCCGGCAAAGCGATCCGGCAAGTTCGGGCTCGTAGTAGCCGGTCAACAGCCCGGCCTGACTTGACCGCCGGGCGCCGTGCGGGGCGAAATTCTCTTCGAAGAAGGACCGGGCCGCGGCTGATCCGACCACCCCGGCCGCTTTCAATTCAAGCGCTGTGTGGCAAGCCACCCGCAGGCCAGCGGCGATCCTGTTGTCGCGTGCAAGCACGGCGGTAGCGGATAATAGGAACGCGTCAAAAGCAGCACTATGATCGTCCGTTTTCCAGCCCGGCAGATCAAGGAAGGAAACCGGTTCGAAGGTTGCCTGCGGGGAGGTATCAGACATTTCTCTCCCCCGTGGACCTCCCGCAACCGTTCGGCGAAGTCGCCCTCAGCGCGGTACCCCGCGCCGTTGTGGACATACTGATTCACGTGAAAAAGCTAATATTTTCGATGATTACAACCGCTCTGCACGCGCCATCAACCTGCGGCCAGTGTTGCGACGAGTTTCCAGTTAGGATTGGCCAACGCGCGCGCGCTCGAGACATCGCGGCTAAACGTCCAGATGTCGGTGACTTCCTTGATGCGCTGCGGATCGCCGTCGATCACCTCTCCGGCGCTGTCGCGAGTTGCCGAAATGAGGTGGCTGGCAAAGCGAATGGTGACGGATGCGATACCGTCCTTGACTTCGGACTCGACGATTTCGGCATTATCAATGCCGACGAAACTCTGGTCGATCTGTTCGCCACGAGACTCGCGGTCCGCAATAGCACCAACGAACCCCTCGTAAACCTCGCTGCTGAGAAGGTCCTTCAAAAGTTTTCGGTTGCCTGCCGCGAAAGCCATGACGATCATTTCGTAGGCCGTCTTCGCTCCCGCGACGAACTTTTCCGGGTCAAAGGCAGGGTCGAAGCGCAGAATATCCAGCAA